>Ga0228536_1000048_pt1 | contig 293128 bp, 282 predicted proteins | sample SJ1Smetagenome_FD_168611 | JGI IMG/M metagenome (GOLD analysis project Ga0228536, IMG submission 168611) | Enriched culture of PCE-dechlorinating microbial communities from Ithaca, New York, USA - SJ1.S | ecosystem: Engineered > Modeled > Simulated communities (microbial... > Unclassified... | reverse complement strand
TGAGCTTGTGACCGCCGGCCGTCCTGACAGCCTCCTTGAAAAGCTCAATGCGGGAGATTAGATACACGTCCCGCTTCAAGCGCGATTACAAACGTGAGAAAGCAGGGCGGCACGGCAAGACCCTTGACACCGATCTTATGCACGTCGTCGATCTCCTCGCATCAGACACACCCCTACCCGTTCAGAATGTTGATCATCCGATTGTTGGTGAATGGGCCGATCACCGCGACTGCCACATCAGGCCCGATCTCATTCTGATCTATCGAAAGCCCGACGATGAGCACCTGGATCTCGTTCGCCTCGGCTCACACAGCGAACTCGGTTTCTGATCCGACTCTGTCGCTCTGGAATATTAGACCCTGCCTGACACCTGTCCCATAATACCAACACCTGACCCGTGTGGCACACCGATCCTGCCCCTAGCCCACTGTCCCGTCCGGGTGTACTTTACCGAACACTTCTGTTTTGGGATCAAGAAATCGGCGTGGCCGGAGTTTCTGTATGAATCGTTCCCTATGACCCATGAGATTGCCGTGAATCATTCCGTCCCTCCCTGACGCCCGCCCACATGGCACGATACTTCAGGTTCGACTCTCTGGAAAATGGACGGTAACGTATGTTATGCTTGTACTTCGAGTGACAAAGGACAAGCTTGTCGAAGAAATCGGGAGGCTGAGACGATGAATGGTTCGACTCGAAAGAGCATTGCCGGCGAGGGACTGGGTCACGACAAACACTCTATCGATACCAATGTTGTGGATTCTCTGCCCGAGGCCGTTTTCTCCATAGACCTCAAGGGAAGGATCGTTATATGGAACAGGGCACTTGAGGAACTGACGGGCTTCTCGAAGACTGAGATGCTCGGTAAAAGCAACGAAGAGTATGCCATCCTGCTGTACGGAGAGCGAAGACCGGCCCTGGCGGAGCTAGTCGGTCTGCCGGACGAGGACGTAAGGAGGGAATATTCCTCCGCCACCCGCCACGGTGACGTACTCTTCGCCGAGACGGAGGCGGTCTGCAAAGACGGGCGGAGGACGGTGCTGTGGCTCAAGGCGGCCCCTCTTCGCGACAGCGACGGCAATGTGGTCGGGGCCATCGAGTCGATTCTCGACGTTACGCATGTCAGGAAGGAACAGCAGATGCTCTTCGACGCGCTGGAGACAGTGCCGGTCATGGTCTGCATCGTCAGACCGGATTATCAGATACCCTTCGCGAATCGCGCCTTCCGGGAGGTCTTCGGTGAATCCAACGGACGGCCATGTTACGACTACGTCTTCGGGCAGGATGGCCCCTGTGCGTTTTGTCAGACCCTTGAAGCCCTGAGGACCGGTGCGCCGCACCACTGGGAATGTCATACCCCGGACGGCCGTATAATCGACGTTCACGATTTCCCCTTCCTCGATCTTGACGGTACACCCTCTGTCCTGGAGGTAGATGTCGATATCACGGAGCGGAGGCGAAGTGAAGAGATGCTCAGGGAGAGCGAAGAGAGATATCGCACACTCTTTGAGAACTCCCAGGATGCCATATTCCTGACGAGACCTGACGGGACGATCCTCGATGCCAATGAGTCCGCGTGTGCCATGTTCGGCAGGTCCCGGGAAGAGATCGTTCAGCTGGGGCGCAAGGGCCTCGTCGATGAGACCGACCCGCGTCTGGAAATTCTCCTGAAAGAAAGGGCGATGGCCGGCAAGGCAAGGGGGGAGATCACAATGGTACGGTCGGGAGCTCGGAAGTTCCCGGCAGAGGTCTCATCGGGCATTTACATGGACAGCGAGGGACTTCAGAGGACGAGCCTGATCGTCCGTGACATGACGGAGCGCAGGCGTGCCCAAGAAGCCCTGGAGGCGAGCGAGCACAGATACCGGACGTTTCTCGACTCAACTTCGGACCTTGTTTTCCTCAAGGACGAGCAGATGCGGTACCTTTTTGCCAATAAGGCGCTTCTCGAGTATTTTGGCAAAACTCGGGAAGAGATCATCGGTGCCGATGACTTCAGTCTGGTCCCGGAAGAGGTGGCGCTTCAGGCTCGGTGCACCGACGAGGAAACGCAGAGACAGCGGACGACCATGGTGACCGAAAAAATCATGGGCGAAAGGGCGTACGAAATGACAAAATTCCCCGTCACACTGACGGACGGCAGGATAGGAATCGGTGCTTTCGTGCGCGACATCACGGAACGAAGACGCGCCGAGGAGGAATTGGAGCAAAAGGAAAAGGAAATCGAGACCCTCGTCAACAACACCGGGGACCACATCGTTCGTTTCGACCGGGACCTCCGGTACCTCTTCGTGAACAGGGCAGCGATGGAAATGACGGAGCTCTCTTCTCATGAAGTCCTCGGGAAGACACCCGAAGAATTGGGGGTGCCCGGCGATCTCTGCAGGCTCTTCCGTGAAAAACTTTCCCCGGTATTTGAAGCAAAGAGCCGCCAAACCTTCGAATTCAGGTCTGCAGACAGGAACGGGATCGGACGGACATTCCAGGCCAGCGTCTCGCCGGAGATCGGCAGCGACGGTTCGGTGGGGACAGCGGTGAGCAGCGTCCGCGACGTGACGGATCTGAAACGGTTGCAGGAAGAACTGGAAAGGTCCCAATCGGAGCTCCGGCGGGTAAAGGCCCGATTGAGTGAAGTGGAGGAAAGGGAGCGAAGGCGGATAGCCCGCTCGCTACACGACGACCTGGGGCAGCACCTGACAGCCCTCGGGATCAACCTCAACATCATGACTTCGATTCTCCCGAAAAAGACCGCGGCGAAGGTCATGCCCCGCATCGACGACAGTCTCGGGCTCGTCAAGACGGCAATGGACCGGGTGCGGCATCTCATTACGGACCTCAAAAATCCCGTCCTTGAGGACTATGGCCTGGCGGCGGCCCTGGAATGGTACTGCAAGGAGTTCGTCGGCCGGGCGGGCATCAAGGTCATTTTTTCTGGTGGCTTCTTCAAGGGCCGGCTCGACGACGCCAGAGAACTGGAACTCTTTCGTATAGCCCAGGAATCCCTAACGAACATTATCCGCCATGCAGGTGCCACAGAGGTCCTGATAAGGCTGCACGAGGATAATGGTACCATCACGCTGAGCATCGAGGACAACGGAACGGGCTTACCTCTCGAAAAAGACCTCGGCGACAGAAGCGTCCCCGATCTTCAGCACTGGGGATTTCGAATAATGAGAGAACGAGCCGTCTCCATCGGAGGCAGTCTGCGCGTTGAGTCGACACCAGGAAAGGGCACGAGGGTGGTAACGGAGGTGCCGGGATGAGGACAACCGTCCTGCTTGCGGACGATCATCGCATTGTCCGCGACGGCCTGAAGATGCTGCTCGATGCACAGCGTGATATGGAGGTCGTTTGCAGTGTGGGTACCGGTCGCGACGCCGTCAGCGAGGCGCTGAAGCTCAACCCCGATGTTGTGGTGATGGACATCGTGATGCCCGATCTCAACGGCATAGACGCCACGACAAGGATCGTGGAGAAACTGCCCTCCACACACGTTGTGATCCTTACCATGTACACGTCTCCCGAGTATATATACCGGGCCTTTCACGCGGGTGCCAGTGGTTACGTTTTCAAGGAATCCGCCGGCAGCGAGGTGATCCTTGCCATACGGGCTGTCAGGGAGGGAAGACGATACATGAGCGAAGAGGCCTCTGATGCCGTCATGAATGGCTTCATGCAACTGGGCGGTCTTCTGGACTCCGGAAGCCCTTTCGCGCGGTTGAGCCGGCGCGAGAGAGAGGTGCTCCAGCTGTTCGTGGAGGGCAGGACGACAACAGAGATAGCCCGTGCTGCCTTTCTCTCCCCGAAGACCGTCGATACCTACCGGAGCAGGATAATGACCAAGCTGGGCGTTAAGGGTATGCCAGCCCTGATACGATTCGCCATCCAGAATGGTCTCACAGGGCCGAAGGCCCCGTAAGATGCGGTATTCCCTCTCCAGCCCTCGGACTGTGACATCGTAACACGTTGTCTTCCTACACATGTTGTCCATGTTTTCTGACAGACATCCTGAACGGTAACAGCTACCATGATAGACAGCGTGTGATACACCTGCCTCTCGAGGGTTGGACAACACGGTCATCATCGATGCGGCCGCCTTTCCTGCCTCTGAATGGATATCTTCAGGCTGGAATTCGGACGCTGGAAGCGAAGGAAGCAGTTGAAACATGCTGAGCCTGCCTGAGATTAAGAGGGCGGATCACATCCGTGAGATCCAGAATCTTCGGGACCGCATCCTCGTTCTTGAGGAATCGTCTCTCCGAAAAGACAGCTTCATCTATAAAGCTCTGCTTCGGGCCGGCGTCACCGACACCTCGGTGGATGCCGTCATGGTGCTCGCCGGCGCTAGCAGCCTGATGGCCTGGAATAGGAAAACAGAAATGCTTTTCGGGTGCAGCTCAGCCGACGTGCACGGTCAGCACGTATGCATGCTCTTTCCCACTGACGATCAGGAGAATCTCTGGGACATACACACGAAGGTACTACTGAGCAGACTCGGCAAGCGTCGGGGTGAACTGCCTCAGAAAGAAGGGCAGGTCCCTCCACGCTATTCCATCCATGTCTCTGACCTTCAGCAAGACGCGGGCGGTGAACAAAGAGGTATCTATGGGTGTTAAACACATGAAAAAGGACGATCTGATCAGAGAGGTCGAGCGCCTGCATCATGAAAACGCAGACCTGCGGCAATCGTCCCCGACAAGGGATGCGCTCTTTCAAAAGGATTCCCTGCTGGCCGCCATTGTTGAATCCTCACGGAACGCGATCCTGGGCTTGACCGTGAAGGGCACGATCGTGAGCTGGAACAAAGCGGCGTCAAGGACACTCGGGTACACTCTCGACGAAGTCTTCGGACACCACGTGTCCATGCTTGCTCCCCCTGAACGCAGTCACGAATTTGACGACTTGCGCGAAAAGCTGTTGGCCGGGCAAAGCATCCCGGACCTTCGCACGATCCGGCTCAGAAAGAACGGCTCTACTTTCCCGGCTCTCATCTCCCTCTCTCCCATTCTCAACAGCAGGCGCGAAATCGTTGGCGTATCGGAGATCATACAGGACACCACCGCGCTGCTGGACATGAAGGCCGCCCTGTTCCGTACCGAAATGAAATACCGCTCGATCTTCGAGAACGCCATCGAGGGGGTTTTCCAGACGACGGGGGATGGAAGGCCCCTCATGGCAAACCCTGCGTGCCTGCGGATGCTGGGGTACTCATCGGAAAAGGAGTTCATGACCGAGGTTTCCGACATCGCCGCGCAGCTCTACTCCGACCCGGAGGACCGCGTGCGGTTCGAGAGACTGATGAAATGGTACGGCATAGTCAACAATTTCGAGGTCAGGGTGATGCGGAAGGACAAGACCCGCATATGGGTCTCCCTCAATGCCCGTGCCGTCAAGGACGCCAGGGGTCGCATCGTCTACTACGAAGGAATGGCGGAGGACATAACGAAGCGGAAGCTCGCGGAGAAGCATCTCCTTCTCGAGAAGAAGATCTCCGACTCCATCATAGACGGCCTGCCGGGGATCTTCTACCTCTTCGACGATGGACTGAACTATGTAAGATGGAACAGGAACCTTGAAAGAGTCTCCGGCTACTCGGCGGAGGAACTCACCCGGATGAACCCCGTCGATTTCTTCAGAGGCGAGGGGCGCGAACGCGTGGAGGAGCGGATACGGGAATGCTTCGAAGGAAACGAGATCACCGTTGAGGCGGAGCTGATCCTCAAGGATGGAAGCCCGGTACCCTACGTCTTCACCGGCAGGAAGATCGTTCTTGACGGTAAGAATCATATTCTTGGCGTCGGTCTCGATATCTCCGAGCGCAAGAGGACGGAACTGGCCATCGCCGAAAGGGAGGAGAAGTACCGCCAGCTCTTCGAGCTCGAATCCGACGCGATTTATCTTGCGGACAACGAGACGGGCCGCATCTTCGAGGCCAACGGGGCCGCCCTGACCCTGTATGGATACTCCAGGGAGGAACTGCTGCTAAGAAGAATCGTCGATCTCTCCGCCGAACCGGAAAAAACGGCCAGGTCGATAGAGGTAAAGGAGCCAGCCGTTCCTCTTCGCTATCACAGGAAGAAAGACGGAACCATATTCGCCGCCGAGATCAGGAGCACCTACACGGTCCTGAACGGCCGCCCATGCATCATTGCCGCCACACGGGACATAACCGACCGCGTAAGGACACAGGCAGAGCTTCGCAGGAGCGAAGAGGCCTACCGGAACATATACGACAACGCGATGGTCGGCATCTTCCAGAGCCTGCCGGAGGGAAGATACCTCCGGGTCAATTCCGCACTAGCCGCGATACACGGCTTCGATTCCCCCGGGGAGATGATAAACACCGTTACCAACATCGGCAAGCAGCTTTACGTCAACCCGCAAGACCTGGAGAGGTACAAGAAACTCCTCGAGACAACGGACAGGTTAACGGGATTTGAGGCAGAGCTGTATCGCAAGGACGGAAGCAGGGTGTGGATCTCCATGAACGTGCAGGTTGTCCGTCGCGAGAACGGGACCGTCGCCTGTTACCAGGGAATCGCGGAGGACATCACGGAGCGCAGAAAAGCGGAGGTGGCCCTGCGCGAGAGCGAGGAGAGGTACCGGTCCCTCTTCGAGCACTCGCACGATGCCATTTTCCTGACCATGTCCGACGGTTCCATCCTTGACGCCAACCGGGCCGCCTGCGAGATGTTAGGCAGACCGGTCGAAGACCTGCGGAATATCGGACGCGACGGCGTCGTGGATACGAGTGACCCGCGCCTCCAGGGCGTGCTGGAGGACCGCGCACGGACCGGCGTGGCGAACTCCGAACTCACGATGATCCGGGCCAGCGGCGAGAGATTCCCTGTCGATATGACGTCAACCGTCTTCACAGACAGCGACGGCCGGCAGAAAACGAGTCTGATCGCTCGCGATATCAGTGCGCGCAAAGCCATAGAGGAGGAAAGGAAGGCCACCACGGAAAAACTCCGGAAAAGCCTCGCTGGAACCATCGAGGTTATATCGATAATGCTGGAGACGAGAGATCCCTACACGGCAGGCCACCAGAGAAGGGTGTCCAAGCTTGCCCGCTCCATCGCCCGGGCAATGGGGCTTCCCGGTGATGCGGTCGACACCGTCAGGATGGCGGCGAATATCCACGACATCGGCAAGATCTCGGTCCCGGCGGAGATACTGGCCAAGCCTACAAATCTGAGTGATGTCGAAATGGAGTTCATACGGATGCATCCCCGGACGGGTTACGAGATCCTTAAGGTGGCTGACCTGCCCGCCCCCATCGCGGAGATGGTCCTTCAGCACCACGAAAAACTCGACGGGTCCGGCTATCCCCAGGGCCTCAGGAACGGGGAGATCCTCCTCGAGGCCCAGATACTGGCCGTGGCCGATGTGGTCGAGGCCATGGCTTCCCATCGTCCCTACCGTCCCGCTGTCGGCATCGGCGCTGCTCTTGATGAAATAGAAAGGAACAAGGGCGTCCTGTACCATCCTGAGGTGGCTTCCACCTGTCTCGTCCTCTTCCGGGAGAGGGGGTTCCTGTTTGACAGGGAAGAGGAAGACGAATACCTTCTTCTTCCGCCTGCCAGGGATCATATGGGTGTTTGAATGGACCTGCGGCGGAGGAACGACAAGGAGCACCCGGATGACGCAACCTATCTCTGGTTCATGCCGATTCGCAACACCGTACTCGTCATCGGCCTCGTTTTTGTTGTCCTTACGGCATTGACGGTCTATCTCTTCTCAGAGCGCTACAAGAACACACGCGATAAATCCCTGCGCTCGGACCGCGGGACCGCGAGCACCTTCTCTCTGGTTCTCGAAGAGCATTTCAACAAGATCATCAAGGGCTTGGAGTCGTACACACACAGGCCTCTCCTCCTCGAAGCGGTGAGCCAAAGGAACGTCAAGGAGGCAAGAAGGCACCTTGACGATCTCAGGAAGACAAATCCCGAGATCAATATTCTGGCGGTGTCCGACAAGAAGGGGGTCGTCTGGATCACATCACCGGGGCGGCCGGAGACATACGGAAAGGATTTCTCCCACAGGGATTGGTACAAAGGTGTCAGCAGGTTTTGGCGTCCCTATGTCTCGAATGTTCTGCTGAGGGTAACCGGCGAGAAGGACCCGGGGGTCTTCATTGCCGTGCCCTTTTTCGATGGAGGAAACAAAGTGACGGGTGTCCTCGTCAGTACGCAGCGGACCGTGGATCTTGAGAGGTTCATCAAGAGGATGCCTCTCGAGGAGGACGAGTCCATCACGATCGTTGACCGGAACGGATATATCGCCTACAGCAGCAGGTTTGCGGCCACCGGGAAACTGGACCGTTATCCCTTCTTTGACGCCTTCGAGGCGCTGGGGACCGGGCAGGAACGGTCTTTTTCAGTCCCCGAGCCTCATCCCGGACGGGACAGGCGGTACGTATCCCATGCCAGCCTCAACGACATAGGATGGCACGTGTTCGTGAGCCGCAGCCGGGGTTCCATTAACGCCTCCGCGACTGGCTTCTACTTTCAGATACTCGCCATCATGTTCCTGTTGTTCCTGATGATAAGCATGGGTCTCATCTATATGCGCAAGCGGGTCATCGCGCAACAGGCCCTGTCCCAGCTCGCCGGCGAAAGACGGCTGAGAGAAAACGAGAGACAGTACCGCGAGCTTTTCGATACTACCCGGAGCGGGGTTGCCGTCTACCGCCCTGTCCCGGACACGGATAGTTTCATCATCACGGACATGAACAGCAGAGCCCGGGAGATCACCTGCCTTTCCGCAGACTATGCGGGGAAGGACATTCGCGAGATCTTTCCGGAGGTTGGAAAGATCGGACTGCTGGATACGTTCCGCAGGGTCCGGGACACGGGTCTGGCTGAGTCTTGCCCGGCGGCACTCTACAAGGATGCAAATATAGAGCTGTGGGTGGAGAACCAGGTGTACAGCTTGCCCTCCGGTGAGATCGTAGCCGTCTTTGACGACGTTACTGAACGGAAACGATCGGAGGGAAGGATCCGCAGGCTCAATGAGGATCTGGAGCAGAGGGTTGCCGAAAGGACTCTTCAGCTGGAGGTCGCGAACAAGGAATTGGAAGCGTTCTCCTATTCCGTGTCCCACGACCTTCGCGCGCCGCTACGGGCGATCGACGGCTTCAGCCAGGCATTGCTCGAGGATTACCACGATGTGGTGGACGAGCGCGGCAGGGACTACCTGGCGCGTGTACGTACCGGAAGCCAGAGAATGGCACAGCTTATCGACGACCTGCTGCGGCTTTCACGCATGTCACGGACGGACATGAGGGTCGGGACCGTGGACCTCACCGCGCTGGTCCGCCGTGTTTTCAAGGACATCGGGGAAAGAGAACAGGGACGCTCCGTGAGGCTTGCCGTTGCCGAAGGGATAAAGGTTACCGGCGATCCGGACCTGGTAGCCATTCTCATCGAAAACCTGCTGGGCAATGCTTACAAGTTCACGCGGAACAATCCCGACGCACGGATAGAGTTCGGAGCCATCGATGAGGACGGCAGAAGGGTCTGTTTCGTCCGCGACAACGGCGTCGGTTTCGACATGCAGTACGCGGACAAGCTCTTCGGTCCCTTCCAGCGGCTCCACAGGAGAGCAGACTTCGAGGGCACCGGCATCGGTCTTGCCACAGTCGCACGCATTGTCCATCGCCATGGAGGGATGATCCGGGCGGAGGCCGAGGAAGGAAAGGGAGCGACGTTCTATTTTGCGCTCTAGAACAGCAGATCACATACAGGGAGGGAGACGATGGAGACAAGGATCATACTGCTCGTGGAGGACGACCCCGATGATGTGGAGCTTACGCTGAGGGCCTTCGGGAAGAGCAATATCTCCAACGAAGTGATCATTGCGCCTGACGGTGCCGAAGCCCTGGATTACCTCTTCGGGACCGGGACCTACGCGGGAAGAGACACGAAGATCATGCCCGTCTTCGTTCTCCTTGACCTGAAACTTCCGAGGGTAGACGGCCACGAGGTACTCAGGCGGATCCGGGAGGACGAAAGGACCAGCCTCCTTCCCGTGATCATCCTCACGTCATCCAACGAGGAAGCCGACGTGATCAACGGTTACCGCCTGGGAGCCAACAGTTACATCAGGAAACCTGTCGATTTCAGGCGGTTCTCGGAAGCTGTCAATCAACTCGGTCTCTACTGGCTCATACTGAATGAACCCCCGCCCCGGAGGACGTGATGGCCCATCACCCGGTGGCCGACCACAGAGAGGCACCCATGAACCATCAGGAAAGGCTGAGGGTCCTCATAGTCGAGGACTCTGAAGACGACACACTCCTTCTTGTCCGAAATCTCAGGCACGCTGGGTACGATCCAGACTTCCAGCGCGTGGAAACTGAACCTGAGATGCGTCAGGCACTTGAGGCGCAGGAATGGGACATCATCATATCCGATTACAAGCTGCCGGGATTCGGCGGTCTTGCGGCGCTCGAGATGTATAAGACAGCCGGCCTCGATATCCCGTTCATCATCGTATCCGGCACCATCGGTGAAGACGTAGCCGTGGACGCCATGGTGGCGGGAGCCCATGACTACGTCATGAAAAACAACCCGGCGCGCCTGATACCGGCCATAACGAGAGAGCTCAAGGAGGCGCAATTGCGCAGGGTCCGCCGACAGGCGGCAAGAGAGCTCGCTTATACCGAATCAAGACAAAAGGCCCTCCTCAAGCTCTACCAGATGGCGGATGCTTCCCGGGAGGAGATCGTCGGTTTCGTTGTGGAGGAATGCCAGAAAGTCAATGACAGTGAACTCGCCTTCGTCGGACTCATTAGCGACGACCAATCCGTTATGCACACACACCTGTGGTCCAACAGAGCGATGGAAGGGTGCGCGATCGACGGTAAACCCATGGTATTCGACATAAAGAAGGCTGGTCTCTGGGGGGAAGCGATACGGCAGAAGAGGGTGATCGTCGTTAACGACTACGAGGCCCCGAACCCCCAGAAGAAGGGTTATCCCGCAGGCCACGTGCCCCTTGCCAGGTTCATGGCCGTCCCTCTCATCCACAGGGACCGCGTGGTTCTCATCGCGGGCCTTGCCAACAAGAAGGACCCCTACAATGAATCGGACATCACCCATACATCCCTGTTCCTGGAAGGGATGTGGAACTACATGGAGAGGAGAAAGGCCGAGGAGAGCGTGAAGGCCTCAGCCCAGAGGCTCAGAAGGAACCTGATCGGGACCATTCAGGTCATCTCTATGATGCTGGAAACCCGCGATCCCTACACGGCGGGACACCAGAGAAGGGTATCGGCCCTTGCCCGCTCCATGGCTCAGGAGATGGGCCTCAGCAAGGACGTGATCGACAACATCAGGATGGCGGGTAATATTCACGATATAGGCAAGATGTCCGTGCCCGCGGAGGTTCTCGTCAAGCCGACGAGGCTAAGCGCAATAGAGATGCAGCTGATACGGACCCACCCCCGGACGGGTTATGACATTCTGAAGGTGGCGGACCTGCCCTACCCGATCGCTGAAGCTGTTCTCCAGCACCATGAGAGGCTCGACGGCTCCGGCTACCCACAGGGGCTCAAAGGGGACGAGATCCTCATCGAGGCATGCATTCTGTCCGTAGCGGACGTGGTGGAGGCCATGGCGTTCGACCGTCCGTACAGGCCCGCCCTCGGGATCGAGGTTGCTCTCGAGGAGATCGAACGGAACAGGGGCATCGCCTACCGGCCGGAAGCGGCTGACGCCTGCCTGAGACTTTTCCGGGAAAAGGTATTCAAATTCGAATAGGACGGTTTCGTCCTTTCCCTGCCTTAACACGGAATTCCCCACCATCTGGAAGGTTTCATAATGGGCCACAATTCGGATCGTCCACTTGCGCCGTGAGACGACCCATGCCGCTTTTCGTGATGGCAATACTGGCTCATGCTCCTTGCGGCTCCTCCTCTATAGGTGGCATTCTACGGCTCCCCCTCAGTCAGCCCCGGTATGCCAGAGACTGTTTCGCAGATGTACCCTGCCGGACAGGAGACAAACCCCCGGTGCACTTTCCAGTTGCTTACGGCCGGCCGCTGGCGTATAACAAGCAGGAAGACGAACACGTTGCGCCCGTGCCTGGCCCCTCTCACCTTGAGCAATTGGAGCTCAAGCGTCATGGGCCAGGCTCGGGGCTTTTGACCTCTGGCCAGCACTTCCTCCCAGGCCGAGGGATGAGTGCAGCACCATACAAAGGATGTGGCCAAATTGGACAAATCATCCGTGCATTTTCACCGCATGATTTGTCCAATTTGACCAAATCGTCCCCGCACCTGCCTCTCCGACTGTATGCGCTCTCCTCGTTCAATATGCTACAATGTTCGTGCGCTCTCCATCAGAATAATTCTATTGGAGAGCGTCTCCACGGGTGACTCAAAACCCGAATGCGTAACAACGAGTATCCATTTTAATATCAGCTAGTTACATCACAAACACCCTTCGCAATCCAAGTGATTCATGTCCTCATTACCGGGATCATCCCAGCACATGGCCAATAATATCAGTATGATACAGCCGGGTGACTCAAAACCCGAATGGGGCGAAACTACCACTTCATGGAGTAGCCAGTTTTTATTTGACGTTTATTTTACTTTTATTTTACATCTCAGGCGTGGTTTTTCAACAATTCAGGGCTGAAACAATTTGAAATAAAGGTGAGACAATTATGCGCTGCCTCGCAAAATAGTCAAGGGTCAATTTTATCTCAGGTTTATTTCAGATTATTTCAATCGCTGTAGTGGGCATGTATCAGTTTATAGATACATACTCACTACACGGGCGCGACAGCCCGCAAGAAAGCTGGTATAATTGTCCACCATGAAATTCTCCATCCGCAGAGATGTCGGTCTCTCTAACATTCAGCAGGACCTCTCCGGCCTCGAGGGAATCCCTATCGAACTGGCCCTGCCTTATAAGCTAGAGGACTTCCTCGCCACGATGGACCGTCTGGATGACCTGACAGCCTTCGTCCTCTTCCACAACATCATCGTCAATTCCGTCCACGCCCCTCAGGGTCGGCTCTCCGATGAGGCTTTCATGTCCTGGGCCCGTTCCACCGTGCAGTTTGCAGAGCGCGTTGGCGCCCACGTTGTCGTATTCCATCCTGAGAGCACCGCGAAAACCAACCGCATCAACCTGCAGGTAATCGCCCTGGCCAACCTCAAGAGGCTGAAAAGGGAGGCCTCCGTAACGGTGGCCGTGGAGACCTTCGGGAACGCCAAGCGCATCATCACTCCCGAGGAGACCATCGAGTTCAAGCTCCCGATGGTCCTGGATACATCGCATCTCTTCGTTCCCCGGATCTTCGAGATCATCCAGACTTACCACTCCGGCATCGTCGGCGTCCACCTCTCGGAAATGCGTTACGATGATACTGCCGGCCATGACCTGCCCCATCTGCCGGTGGAGTCTTACGGTATCGAGGTTCTGGAGGCCCTGAGGGCCAAGGACTGGAGCGGCAACGTGACGCTGGAGTATTTGCCGCAATACCATGGCCATCTCATTCCGGACCGGGCGGTGCTGGAAGAGCTGTTCGCCTCACCGTTCGACAACTCCCCACCTCCTGTTCCGCCCCCGTCCCTGGAGGACATCCTCGCCGCAAAGAAGGCGGAAAGGGAACGCCTGCGGAAACTCCCCTTCGAGGAGAAGATCATCCTCGTCGAGAAAATGCGCAAGCATTTAGAACCCCTCTTCGCCCGTCATGACAAAGACGGCTGGGTCATGCCGGAGAAGGCTTTCTTCGCCGGGGTAAGCCGGCACAGATCGGAGAAGAAGGGTTTCAAGTGGTGCTACCTTTTCCCCAACGGACGGAAGGTGCATTTCAACACGAAGGAAGAGGGCGACGCGTACCTTGAGGCGGAGTTGGGATGAAAACTCTGGTGATTGGCGACATCCACGGATACTACAGGGAACTGAACGATGCCCTGCACAACGCGGACTATCAGGAGGGGGATCGGATCATATTCCTGGGGGACTATATCGACAGGGGCCCTCGGTCGCGGGAGGTCATGGAATTCCTCGTATCCTTAAACAACCCCGCCAATATCTTTCTTCGGGGCAACCATGAGGAGCTGCTGATCAAGACGCTGGACGGAGACACAAGCGCATACGGCGTCTTGATGGACAACGGGTTTATCTCGACGCTGAAATCATACGGTATGGATCCCCGGGCATTGTCCTATTCTACGGGCGGGCGGCATTACATCGAGCGTGACGGCAAACATATCCTCCTGGACAGCCGGGAGCTCACTGCCTTCCTGCAAAGCGTCATTCCCCCTGAGCACCTGGCATTCATCGCGGCGACCCGGTACAGCTTCGAGACTGACCGTTTCTTCTTTAGCCACGCAGGTGCTGAGCCGTGCACACCCCTCCATGAGCAGCGTGGCACGGACTTCGTGTGGGGAACGGACGGATTCTTTCTCAAACAGAAGTATACGTACGGCAAAACGCTCGTATTCGGCCATTTTCACCTCGTGGAGCCCTTCTTTGCCCGCGGCCGGATCGGGCTGGGGGCGGACATGTGCGTACGAATCCTGATAACCGACTATTCCCCGATGGTGATCGTGGACAGCGACGGCGACTATTACGAGGTGCGGGACGAATGGCTGACATGAAAATGCTCTATGCTGCTGACTTGCATGGCAATCCATCCTTCTACAAGAAGCTTTTCACTCTCGCCGTCCGGAGGAAGGCGGATGTCGTCATCGTGGGAGGCGATCTCCTCCCCAAAACTGGCGAGTATGCGAACCTTATTAACGAACAGCGGCAGTTCATTCTCAACGAACTCCGCCCACTGCTGGTTTCATTCCGGGAGAGGAACTCTGGAACGGACATCCTGCTCATGATGGGTAACGACGATTTCTCAATCAATATGCATCTCCTCGAGCACATGGAAGATGAAGGCCTCTGCAAGCTCCTCCACATGCGGACACATCGCCTCACAGAAGGCCTCTCCATCGCCGGCTATTCCTGCGTGCGCCCTACCCCGTTTTCGTGCAAAGACTGGGAACGGTACGATGACGAGCAGAAAATTCTCCAGCCCGGACCGTACAAGCCCGTCATCAGCACGGCAAACGGACTCATCGATATCAATGAGCAAGAGTGGTATGCCTCTCATCCCACGATGGAGGAGGATCTCGAACAGCTTGCTCAGATGTCAGACCCGAAAAAGACCGTCTACGTCATCCACGACCCGCCCTACGACACCAACCTAGATCTCCTCTTCAACGGACAGCACATTGGATCCGCGGCCGTACGGAGGTTCATCGAAAGGCACCAGCCTCCCCTCGTCCTGTCCGGACACATCCACGAATCACCCAAGGCCTCCGGAAAGATCACGGACCGGATCGGGGACACGGTCTGTGTGAATCCCGGACAAACGGAAGCGATTCTCCAGGCGGTAATTATCGAGATCCCGGGGCTCAAAGTGAAGCTGTTATAACTCCATACTAACTCTCAAAACGGGAATTTTCTCGCGTATAAATTGTCTTGGACATAACTAATATTATTACTTTATCTGAAAACGCACTTCAGTAGTCGCTTCAGTTGACGCTTCACCTATTTTTCAGTAATCCGGGACCGTCAGAGACAGCCAGCAACGACAGCAGATCCTCCCTGCCTTCATCGTCAACATGGCCCTTCAGGAGCTCGAGACTCTCGCGCACTCTCTGCCCGTACTGATCCACCTCGTTCTTGCCGAAGGTCGCCGCACTGAAATCCGCGTCCTTGCGGCGATGATAGAGCTCAAAGAGATGGTCGTATACGATCCTGTCCACCTCGCCGGTGGTGATGAAATGCCTCGCCATCAACTCCCGCACCTCGCGGTGCGAGTACGCGCGATAGCCTTTGCCGGCAAGGACATACCGGCAGAGGGCCTCCAATACAAAAAAGAGTAAAGACACGCACTCGGGGAAATTCCCTGCGGTGTAGTTGACACGATATGACCGTAGCTTCCTCCTCATGAGCTCCATCATGTCCTGTGCTTCCTTCATCCTCTCGTCCCCCTCCTTTTCAAACCGCATCGACTCCGCCTCGTCTGACGCCCAATCGTAAGCATCATCGAGCGCATCTACATCTGGCTCCACCAGATGAAATCCCGCAAGGGCCTCCTGGACCACAAAGGGCGACTCGTCCCTGTCGTTGAGATGGAGGATCGAAACATGCGTGTCATCCTTCACGGCCGCGCGTATGCTATCGACGATATGCGTCCGCTCCGCTTCATCGTCGGTCTGCAGGCAGATGCCGATATCGATACTGGGCCGGGCGCGCGGTATTCCCTCCGAGTATGGACCGTAGAGGACGGCGACGAGGATCCTGTTCTCTGTCCGTAACCTCTCAAGAACGGCTCTTATCGGGATGATCCTGTCATGGATTGTCTCATTAGCGGCCCTGCGGATCTCCGGCGCCCTCATGTCCGTTCTCTCCACGAACCGATCCACATCCCTCCGGAGCCGATCGGGCAGCATCAAGGCAAGCGAGGCAAACCCGATGATCCTGTCACGCTCTGTCTCCCACACGCGTCCCGGGGTAAGGCAGTAATCCCTCAGCGCATCCATGTAGATCCTCGACGTCTTTCCCAGGACTCGCTGCTGGCCAAATGCATCATCGAGGTCCCTGAGGATACCCTCCATGCCGTCGTAGATGCGGCGGATCGTCTCCGCCGCGGCCACCAGGTGGCGGTCACCCTCCGGCTTGTCCTTGTCCCGCCTGAAAAGATCAAGTTGCTCACGGAGTTGGGTGCGCTGCCTGTCAAGGAGATCCTCTCTGCCCTTGTCGAGCTCCCGGTATGCGTCCCTTGATATTCTCGTTTTACCGGCCATATCGAGCATCCCGACCCCTCCCCTGCCAGGATCGCCTGCAGTCGGGGACTAATGTCCCGGCGACCCGAAGAAATTCCCATCGGAGTCCTCACCGGCTTCCAGGCCCCGGTCTTCCCCCTGGCTCTCCGATTGATCCTGAAAATTCAATGAATAACTGGTGCTTCTCCCACCGCCAGGTTCTTTGACCAGAATGCCGCGCTCTACCAGATCGGTGATATCGCGTAACGCCGTATCCGGAGACCGTTTTGTTAGTCTTGCCCATTTCGTGGCAGTAAGCTTTCCCTCAAAATGATCCAACAGCCTGTTGAGAACCATCTGCTGACGGGGGTTAAACTGTTCCTGGGCGTATCTTTCCCAAAAACCGGCCTTTCTGAGAACGCGGGAGAGGGTGTTGCCGGCATTGTCGAGAGCGGCATTGAGAGTGTCTATAAACCAGTCCAATCGGGCTGTAATATCCAGGGTCCCTTTTTGTGCAGCTTCGATGCCTGCATAGTATTGAGGACGCTCGTCTCTTATCTGGGCGGACATGCTGTAGAACCGCCGGGTGCTTTTCTCAGATCGTGCCAAAAACATATCCATAAGGGCCCTGGCGATCCGCCCATTGCCGTCTTCGAAAGGATGGATGGTCACAAACCATAGGTGTGCGACGCACGAGCGCAGAACGAGGTCATTTCCGTCGTCATGGTTGAACCACTCTAAGAATGCTTTCATTTCGGGCTCTATGCGTGCCGCTGCCGGCGCCTGAAAATGAACCCGTTCCCGGCCGATCCGTCCGGAAACAACCTGCATCGGACCGGACGCGTCGTCACGCCACGCGCCTGTCCTGATCGTATACATGTCGCTTTCCCCGGTCGGGAAAAGAGAAGCATGCCAGGCAAAAAGCCTTTCCTTGGTTAGAGGCTGAGCATAGTTCTGAGTGGCGTCAAGTACCATCTCAACGACGCCCTCGACAGCTCGCGAGGGGCGCGGCAAACCTCCCCTATCCATCCCAAGATGCCGTGCGACAGAGGACCGGACCTGTTCCACGTCCAGGTTTACGCCCTCGATCTCGCTCGATTTAGCCACGTCCAGGGTGAGCGTTTGAAGAACAGCTTCATCGCGCAGGCCAAAGCCAAGGCATTTCATCCTTCCGGTAAGCTCACCTTGCTTATATCGAACCTTGGCCAGCTTGGACGCTAAGACGGTCGGGTCCCAACGGAAGTTCGGCCAATCCGGCAGATCATAAACATAGGTTGTCATTCTCCGCACCTCATGCGGATATTATAATCGATATTCTCCGCAAAAGCAACTTCATCCGCAAAGCATGCGGTGAATAGGGCACTTAATCTCCGCACGCAACAGCCTACATGCCCAGCCTCTCCAGTTGCCTTTGCAGGATCAGGTCCTGGATCTGCTCGCCGGACTTGCCTTCGAAATCCTCCGGGCTTGTTGCCTCGCACATTATTCCACCCGGTCATTCTCGCGCTATTGTGACCATTGCATAATCACCTGACCGGAGGGGCTGTTGCCTCCCCCTCCGGTCATGGTCTTTGAGCTAGAATATCTCCGTCGATGCCATCCTGACATGTTCCGCCGAGACAACCGTGCATTTCTCCCGGGCCGCGGCGACAAGGGAGCCTTTCGCAAGGAGGTTCGCCCTCCTCAGGAGCCCTCCCGACCCCTGGTGTATGGCAAGGACCGCCTCCTCCGAGAAGAGCTGCTCCTTTATCCCCGCTACCTCCAGGTGGTGTTTGAGGTACCCGGCCATGTCCTTGCGCCGCAGGCCCTCAAGGTGGCTCCTTCCGATGACCCTCGATGCCAGGGGCCTCGAGGTGATGTACATGAGCTTGTCGAGGAGGTTGTTCTGCCCTGCAAGGATGATGGGAAGGACCGGCTTCGAGTCCATCTCGAACTGGCCCAGGGTATGGAGCTGGGCAAAGACCTCTATGCGCAGAAGGCTCGCCTCGTCGATGATCAGCACCGGCACCTGCCTTCTCTTCGCGATCTCCGCCACCGTCTCCCGTATCGTGTGCATGAGCTTTGTCAGGGACGTCGAGTTCCAGTTGATGTCGAGACAGATGCATATCTGCCGGAAGACCTCGACGACGCTGCCGGTGGATGCGATGACGGGGATCACGTGGTACTGCGAGGGGTGGAGCCCTCCCGAGGCATAGCGCAGGGCCGTCGATTTGCCCGATCCCACATCCCCGGTAATGACCGATATCGCCCCCAGGCTGACGGCGTAGAGGAACCGTTCCTTCACCCCCTCCAGGGCGGCTGTGTGGTAGATCTCGTCGAGCTTGATGTCCGGTGAGAAGGGTTCCTTCGTGAAGCCGAAGAAGTGTCTCATTCCTTTCCCTCCCTTCCGAAGACCTGCCCGTTCTTGAGAAGCCGGCCTTCCGGATCAGCCGTGCTTCCGGGGACGATGTCCACCGCCTGGTTCAATCTCTTCACCCTCGCGTTGACATGGACGTCAAGGGGTATGAGCATGCCGTGGGAGGCGCCGTTATGGATGACCTCCACCCGGGAAGGGTCACCGTCGTGGTACAGGAGGGTGACCGTCGCCCCGATGAGCGGTACCGGGGCCTCGTAGAGCTTCCCGTCGAGGGAGACTATCCTGTCCCTGTCGACCTTGCGGGTCACCCTCTTCCTGAAGTGGTCCATGAGGTGCCCCGGTGCCTCCCTGATCAGGTGGAGGTGGTTCCCGTACCGGTTGAGCGGGGCCTCCCTGGTTGCCGAGTGCCTGCTGATATGGTAGAGGTCGATCCACTCGCCAAGTCTGCGATTGAGCTCCTCAAGGGTGATCCCGTCCTGCACGGTGGAGAGAAGCTGCATCCTCACCGTCCGGAAGAACCTCTCTATCTTCCCCCGTCCCTCCGGCTGGTAGGGCCTCGAGTGGATAAGGGCGATGCCGAGAGAGGCGGTGGCGTGGCGCAGTATCTGGGTCGAGAAGGCCGGGCCGTTGTCGACGTAGAGCTTCCTCGGCAGCCCCCTCTTCGAGAGGGCCTTGATGAAGGCGTCGATGAAGGAGCCGATCCCCTCGTTGAGGTAGAACCCGGCATGGGGAACGAGCCGCGTCATGTCGTCGATGAAGGCGAAGAGGTAGGACTTCCTCAGCTTCCCCTCGTGCAATACCCTGGGTCCGTGCAGGCAGTCCGACTGCCAGATGTCGTTGGGAAGCTCCGCCTCGAACCTGCGCCGGTCGGGATAGGCGCTGCTGCTCCCCGACACCCCGTGCTGCTTGAACACCCGGTATATGGTCGCGTAGCTCACGGTGAGCCTGCCGGGCAGGATGCCCCGGGTCCTCGCCTCTTTGAGAAGGACGGGAAGGGACATGCCCCTGAGCTCCTTCTTGAGGCGCACGAGGGAGGCGACCGTCTCCTCGTCCATGACCCTCGGGCGTCCCCTGTCCTTCCTGTCCTCCGGGTAGAGGCTCTCGAGGTTGTGCGATCTCCCGTAGGCGCGCACCCAGGAGAGGATGGTGCTGCGGCTTATCCGGGTCCGGGCGGAGAAGGGGATCTCCCACCGGCATGATGCCTTCTCCCGAATGATCCTCTCCTTCTCGCCCCGCGCGAGCTTCCTGCCGACGATGTCGGCGATGACGCCGAAGCGGAAGACGGCGATCTCCTTCTTTGTTGCCTCGTCCATGTCGGTACCTCCTTAGTCTTTTTAAAGACAACAAGTACCGCAAAAGGACGGCATGCGTCGCCGCAAAAACACGGTAGGGAGCGCCTCACAGGCGCAGGATCGCACGGTGAACTGAACGGGTGAAGGGGATGAGGCCCCGGGAAAGGAGGGCATAAAGCGTGTCCACATCGGGCCGAAGGACATTGCCTGTCCGGGAGGCCTGGAACCTCAGGGCCCTCAGCCAGTACTGCCGTGCCTGGCGGGAGGCACGGTCAGGAACGGGGCCCTTGCCGGTCATCGTTCCTGCCAGGGACAGCACGATGGTCGCCAGGGAGTGGCGGAAGCCCCTGACGAACCCATCGGGCCTCAAGGTATAGACAGTGCCGCAGTCGGGACAGCGAAGGCGCCGTATCCACAGGGGAAGGATGAAGCCCTCAAAGTACCTGGGCACATACCCATGCCCCCAGATGCGCCGGGACCCGCACAGGCGGCACCGGTCTGGCCTCGGCCACGGGTAGAGTATGCCGAGCTTAAACAATCCCTTTACATTGACCACGGTATGTAGTACCAAAAAGGCAGTTGTATCCTTTGTACCGGGCAATCGTGAGGGTATCGGTCCATGTCCGTGGTGATCCCCCCGGTTGCCCTCTTATTCTGTCCGCCCTAATCTGCTACAGTGATCTCTTTATACTAACGATTGTGAGAAAAAGGAAGGGGTATTGGAGAGGATAGTGTGCGGGGTAACAGGCTGAGCCCCAGCTCGGCCGTATTGTACCCGGCGACCTCCCTGAACGGGGCCACAGCGGGGGAGATGTCCTTCCCGTAATCCGCCTCCACGACATGGAGGAGAGGGTCGATGAGGTCCATCTTGTGAAGCGTGTTGACGAACCGCATCTGCTTCCCCCGTCTCATGTGCCGGAACCGCTCCGCCTTCATGTGGTGCCTGGCTATCTCCGTGCAGACCTTCCTGCACCTGTTGTCCCCCTTCAGCCTGCCGAGGAACCTCTGCACCACTTCGATGCCGCGCTTCTCGTGGCCGATGTGCCTCGGCAGCTCCTCCTCCGGGGTCTCGACCTTCCCGATGTCGTGCAGGAAGGCGGCGAGGCGCGTGTACCTGCAGCGCGTCCTGCCGGCCACGAACTTGAGGACGTTGACGGCGTGGTTGAACGTCGAGCCTTCCGGGTGGTATTCGGGAGGGCCCGCCACGACGTCGAGCATCCGGTGGATCTCGCGGAACACGTCCCTGCTTACCCCGCTCTTTACCAGGTATATGAAGAACCTCTCCGGACGGTCCTCCCCCATTGCTCTCATCATCTCGTTGTAGATGCGCTCGGGAGGGATGTGCTCCAGCTCCGGGTCCATGGTGCGGATGAGGTCCATGGTCTCCGGGGCGATCGTGAATCCCTTGCAGGCGAATCTGAACGCGCGGAACACCCGCAGGGGATCCTCCGCGAAGGCTTCCGACACGTGCCGGATGGTCCGGTCTTTCAGGTCCCGGCGGCCGTTGAACGGATCGATGAGCTCCCCGGTGGAGAGCCTGCACGCCATTGCGTTGATGGTGAAGTCCCTCCTGCGGAGGTCTTCCCGGACATCGGACATGGCGCCGGGCCCGGATTCCTTCCCCCTTGGCAGGGCGATCTCTATCTTCCCGAGGTCCCCGCGGTGCATCGTGAACACGGGTATCGTGGTTTTCGGGTCCACGTAGGTGCACCCGAGGTCGAGAAGCCTCTTCGGCGGCAGGACCGCCAGGAGGTCGATGTCCTCTGGATCTCTCCCGGAGAGGATGTCCCTGACACACCCTCCCACCAGGAAGACTTTGTCCAGGTCCGTCTTAAGGATCCCCGTGAGGGCTTGTATCTGTGCCGGCATCGATGCCGGTGGTATCGTGGACAATGAATCTGTCAAATATGATGGGTTGTGCATGGTATCATCCCTGGTTACTGTCTTGTGGTTACTATTGTAAAGTAGCAGCCTAGAGATAGGCAAGAATGGTTGAAGACTACTAAAGTCCGGGAAGAGAGCTGCGAGGTGGCGTGCTTCCAGAAGGACAAAGCACTGAGGGATTTTTGATGTTCTTATGCTATTATAGTGCCCAGGAACTCAACCATGCCCAGACTGACGTTGTTGCGCAGAGATCTTGATGGGACCACAAGTACTGTGTCGAGGGGACCGTGGAAGATATCCTGGGGACGGAGGATTTCCACCTCGTCTACATGGAGGATGCCCCGGATTACATCGTGAGGAGCATCAACGAAAGGGGGAGACGATATGCTGGTGCCATTTCTTGACGTCCAGATCGAACTGGACAGGATACGGAAAGAATGCCAAAAACTGCGGAGAAGCAACGAACTGTTCCTCGCCGAGACGAGTGCAGAAATAAAGGAAGCCTATGGCTCCATGATAGCGCTGGTACTCCATGGTGTCTATGCGGGGGTTGAAAGGGTCCTCAGAGATATCGTCCGGTACTTCGATGGTCAGCTGCCCGTCGGTAGCGATTGGCATGCAAAGCTGTTGGTCAGAGCCTGCAATCCAAACCCTGGTGTACGGGGAGCTGTTATCGGTGAGAAGACCGCCGCAGAACTCGGCAATCTGAGAAGCTTCAGCCGCCTTGTCGAAAGCATTTATCAATCAAACCTTGACTTTGACAGGGTGCTTTCGATGTCAGAGCGCGCGCTGAAGGTTGTCCCTGCTGTTGTAAACGATATCGACAGTTTTATGCAACCGAAGCACGGTCCGGTTCTTTAGACAAGATGCGGGCCAAGGAGGATGAGCATGAAGAGACCCTTCCGCGTCACATGGAAAACTCCGACCGGCGAGACGGCAAGCGTCGACATCGAGGCAGAGAGCAAAGGCCAGGCCAGAAGGATCTTCATCCAGCGGGGCGGGAACATACTGCAGATCGTGGAGATAGAGGATTCCCAAGAAAGAGCTGCCGGCCACGAACCTTGATGCCATGGAAGATTCCTGCCATACTAACACAGCAGGAGGCATAAATACGCTTGTAATAAGACTTTCACCGGAGATCGAAAAACGCCTTGGGGACCTGGCGAAGAAGACGGGAAGAACGAAAACCTTTTATGCCAGGGCCGCAATAACCGAATACATTGAAGACCTCGAAGATATTTACCTAGCGGAGAAAAGACTGGAAGACATACGAACCGGCAGGAGCAAAACCATTCCCATCGAAGAGATCGTGAGCCGGTATGATCTGGAAGCTCAGAACGGCAGGAGCAGACCATGATGACGTACAAAGGGTACACGGCGACGGTGGAGTTCGACGATGAGGCCATGGTCTTTTCCGGGGAGGTTGTCGGCATCCGGGATGTCATCACCTTCCAGGGGAAGAGCGTGGAAGAACTGGAGACGGCCTTCCGTGATTCCGTGGACGACTATCTGGATATGACAGGTTAGATCGCGTGCAGATGGCCCCAAGCGTTTCCTGACCGCCAGGATCATGGAATCATCCTGCAACCATGCATTTTAGAAGTTGTACTTCTAATATACATGGTTATGTGAAAAGAGATGCAGAACCTGTCGTGTTCACTCTAAGGAGACACCGGTGGCAAGGAAGATCAAAGAAACTCCTGTTCTCCATGGCGAAGACGCCAAGAGATTCATCGAGCAGATCTCGCGGAACGAGCAGGAGCCGGCCCCGCGGGAAGAATACGAGCGGGTGATGGCGAACTACCGGAAGGTGATGACAGCCGACTCTCACTGCGGAGAATCCGGGACAGTTTCTTAGCTGCCACCCGTTACGCCTCGCCCGCGAGTTCCAGCAAAACATCAGGATGCCTCGCCGCAACCATCAGCAGGACCTTCGCCGGTCCTTCGGGCTTGCGCCTACCCTGTTCCCAGTTTCGGAGCGTAGCCACGCTGATCCCCATCAAGGACGCGAATTTGCTCTGTGACAGGCCATAGTGCTCGCGGAGCTTCTTCACTTCCGATTCAGGGAAATGGAACGCCCTGGAGGGTTCCATTTTGCCCTTCATGATGGCAGCTCCCTGCTTTACACTTTCAAGGAGTTCTTCGAACAATTCCTTTTTCATAGCTATTTGAGTATACGCCAATGGCGCAAGAGGACAATTGAAATCCGCCTGTACTTCTCTCCGAAAACCTTGCCCTTTCAAGCCCACATCGTATATACTATATAGGATATATACGCGTACCACGGAGGATGCCATGCAGAAAGTTCTTCTTTCATTGCCAGACCGTCTGGCTGAAAGGATGAAGGCCGTTATACCGCCCGGCCAGCGCAGCAAGGTCCTGGCTAACCTTCTCGAGACCGAGGTGAAGCGCCGGGAAGAGGGTCTCTATCAGTGCGCCCTCGGCGTTGAGAAAGACCAGGCCCTCAGCAAGGAGATGAAAGACTGGGACGTGACCGCGGGAGACGGTATAGACGATGAAACGTGGTGACATATACTGGGTGAACCTGGATCCGTCAACCGGTTCGGAGATCAGGAAGGGACGCCCGTGCGTGATCATCGGCGCAACGCCCGTCAATGAAGCAAGACGAACCGTTGTTGTTGTTCCCCTTTCTTCCGTCGGCAAGCCAAGACCCCCATTGGCCATCCCGGTTACATGCCTTGGCAGAAAGGCCGTTGCGGTGTGTGACCAGATCAAGGCGGTGGACAAGAGTCGTCTTGTGGAGAAGGCAGAGGAGATCTCCAGGGAGGACCTGGCGGAAATAGAGAAGGGCCTTCGCCAGGTGCTGGTGCTGTGATGAAAACCATGATCCCTTACCGGGAAGAGAAGATCGAGAACGCCATCTGGTTCTTCGCCACGGAACACCAGGAGAAGACAGGACACCCCCTCGACGAGGCTTCTCTCTATAAGTGCCTCGCCTTCCTGGACTTCGAGGTTTTTGAGGAGACGGGCAGGCCCGCCCTCGGCCTGGACTACATAGCGATACAATGGGGCCCGGTCCCCATCAGGATATACGAGGCACGGCGTTCCTTGAAAACGGAGTGCTTTGAGTTCGTCGTGAAAAGAGATGAGTACTCAGCGAAGGAGAAACTCCTCGTCATCGCTCATGGAAAACCCGACCTGGACTACTTCTCCGAGTATGAGAAAACAAAGATGAGGCGCATCATCGAGATCTTCGCGGACAGATCCATCAAGGCCGGCCTCAGTAGCGACGCTTCCCATGAACGGATCAAGGCCTGGAAGAAGACCTGGGCCAAGAAGCAGAATTCCATCATCGACTATTCCCTCACATTCGACGACAACCCGCGCACGAAGAAGCCTGAAGATCTCTCCTTCGCCGAAGGCTGCTTCCTGACCTCCGAGGCACTTGCAAAGTCAGGCGCCTGACCGGATGGAGGCGGTATCACGTCGCTGAAAATGCCGTAGGCCTTGACACCGCCCCTGTCCCGCGGTAGGCTTTTCGTGCGGTCGGGAGAGCTGCATGAGCGGTTCACTGGACAGAGGGCCACTCGGCTGCATTTTTCTTAAATACTAGCCACCCACATGGTCGTTGCACCTGTGGCGCGGGGCCGGGAAACAGGCCCCTGCCTTTCCAGGAGGAAGACATCAAAAACTTCATGAGACGGATCGTGACTATTGTTGTGGTAATTCTTGCACTCGTCGGATGCGCCTCGACCCCAGAATACGTGATCCTGGAAGACATGCCCTACCCCGGGGTAGCTAGGCTGAAGCTGGACGGGATCCCATTCGGACTCAACGTCCAGTTCTATTCAACATCTTATGGAATGGATATACCTGCAACGATCAGCCTCAACAGACTACCAGACCAGGCAACAGAAACATTAGAGGCCCTGAATCCAGAAGTTCCCGATGTAGGCCGGTCACCGATGGGCACTCGGATCATCTTTAGCGGAGAGCCGAGGGGACAAGATCCCCTCTCTCGTTCTAAGATTACGTACAGATTGAAGGTAGACGGCAGGGGAACGCTACTGGAATTCGAAAAAGAGGTTTACGTTTACGGGAAGGGTTACAGAACGGGTCCGACTGTCACCGCAAATGAATTGCGCCAGTCCTTGCTCAGGGCGTTTGGTACGCCTCACAGCACACATGCAGAGGATCACGCGGTTAGTCACGAAGACACCTACTGGTGGGGGGTTGACGAGAGGGTGTTGACCAAGGCAGGAAGATATGACTTTCTGAACGCCTCTTGGGCGAGAAGATTCTTCGGCAAGGTCATCCGGGCTAATCTCTACCAATACAAGAGTGGTGATATACTGCTTAGCGTGATGATGACGGACAATTATCAGTGGCTGGAAAACATGCGGCGCGCTGCGCATGAGAACTGATGATTCCTTGGCAACCCAGGCACGCATCTTATGAAATAATCCTTGCCAATGCCTCTGGCAGGAAACTGCGAATATGCTTCTCGACGAGTTGCCGTGTAATTGCACCGACCTGATACTCTCCGGCATTACGTTCCCTGCTGCCATTCGAGACCATTGTTTTTTCGCGAACCCATACCGTTTTCTTGTCACTGTTTGCCACGAAAGCAATGGCTGGACACTTCGTAAGATTAGTGGGTTTCCCGTTTCTGGCGAATACTATCAAACTGATATGGCGATGCTGCAGATTCCCGGTGTTGCTTATGCTCTGCGATTCTCTGACAACAACAGATTCGTGCCCGTGCGACCGTAATCTCTTCGACATTTCCCTCATAACGGGCTCGATCACAATCGTCATCCTGCGGTCGGCATTCTTGAGGAAGAAATACTTGTCCATAGCTTGGCTTGTCGTCGGCCTTACCGCCTGATGTTCATTATTGGGTCTCTTGCAGAACATGTTCTGTGCCACTTAATCCTTAACCATTCTCAATACAGAACGGATGATTAATAATAGGCCCGCTGAACGGGCTAAAACCCCATCGATATCTTTGCGGTCGAATCCAGTGTTTTTGTTGTCCCAGTACCCCTGGGGCAGACCAAAGTATCCCCTTAAGAAGATGCTACGCTTCTCGTCCGGGAGATGATCCTCTTGGCTATTTCGCAAGCTTCCGGGACCTCTCAGCGAATTTAGTTTAGCTAACATGTAGCACCAGAACTTCATGTCGGTCGATTCGAGGTCTCCCCAAGATACCCGGGTGCGATTTTTTCGAATCGCATCATCCAGAAAATCAAAAAACGTTACATAGTTTCCGTTGTTGAAGTCTTTGTCCAAATAGTAGACGTCGGGTTGGCAACCCGACCTTACCATGTCGATGAATACTGCAGCAGGAAGCCTCCGTCTGTTGCCCTGCACAAGGTTTATCCCCTTCACAAGGTTACCGAAACTATCGCTGTGAACGTCTTCGATGGCTGTTTCCTGGTCTATGGAGTTTTCTCTGAGCTTCAACAGGGCCCTGGAGCTAAGACAAACGGGCACCATGTATGCTGGAATAGTGTACAGACCGAAATAGCCGTCCTTTTCGAGGCAGTATACAATCTGTCCGTAGATTCCGTGCGGGAAGAACAGCTTGTTCAAATGCGGTTTGAGCAGCTTGTTGAATCGCTTCTTTATCTCGTTCCTTTTCATCTTGGTCATCTCCCAATTGAAGCTTCCTATAGCCCGCGATCTCAGGACCGACAGAAAGATGTTTTTCTACAGTTAGTACTGCGACAAGGTCGCAACCGACGGAGGAGCCGATAGCTACCCTGAGGCGCATATGCGGAAGGGTACTACGCCAGTATTCCCGTCCCATGGAGGAGGAATGGGATTCTCAAGCAAAAAGGAATCTATTGACCGAAGATCAACGACCTGTCTCCGCCCTTCTCCCCTAAGACCTGGGCATTTCCAATCACCTCTTCTAAGCCCTTCCCTCTGTCTTGGGCTGCCTGTCCTTTTTCCGCTGCATCTGCTTTGCCTGCTTACCGGCCTTTTGCTTCAACTGCTTATCCCTGTTTTTCTTTCCTCCCTTGTCTCCCATGATTAGCACCTCCTGCTGTTCTTTGGAGCACGCGGCTGTCGCGAACGCTCCCGCATCTGAAGATTTATTCCTGAAAGCTTCTCAATATCTTGCGCCGTGACGGGTGACGCAACCTCTTCAGGGCTTTGGCCTCGATCTGCCGGACACGTTCGCGGGTCAGTCCGAAGAGATTGCCCACCTCTTCCAGAGTTGACTCGGTCCTCTGACCTATCCCGAGCCGCATCCTGATGACCTTCTCTTCGCGCGGGGTCAGGGTGGAGAGGGCCCTGTCGACCTCCTCCTTCAGAGAGACACCTACCAACTCTGAAAATGGCGAGGGCGCCGCTTGGTCTTCAATGAAATCAACGAGCCTGGTTCCATCATCCCCGATCGGGGTTTCGATGGATACGGTGCCCCAAGAAGCTTTCGCGATCCTTCTGGCCTTCTCCAGAGAGAGTCCGGCCCTTAGCGAGATTTCCTCAAGGTTCGGTTCTTCTCCCAATTCCTGCAACAGGAACGTGGTAACCTTGTTAATCTTATTCCTCGATTCAAGCACGTGGACCGGTATCCGGACGGTCGATCCAAAACATGCTATCGCCCGTGTTATCGCCTGCCTAATCCACCATATTGAATACGTGGAGAACTTGTAGCCCTTGCGATAGTCAAATCTCTCGGCCGCCTTCATGAGGCCCATGTTGCCTTCCTGAATGAGGTCGGGGAGCGACAGTCCCCGATTGAGATATTTCTTGGCGATGTTGATCACGAGCCGCAGGTTCGCGGCAACGAGTCTGCTTCTGACAGCCCTCAACTCGGTCTCGATCTGGTTGAGTTCCCTCAGCCTCCGTGTGATACCTGCATCGGGACCATGCATGCTTTCTAAGCGCTGCCTGGTCTTCCTGATGATTCTCATGACAATCTTATTCGTCAGTTTCAGGTTGAGCAGGGTCTCTTTGAACTCCTCCTCCGTCCTCTCCAGTTGTCCGTCAATCTCCCTCCATCTTTGGCTGTCAGCTTCCGATAGGATTTTCCTTATTTCTTCCTTCCTTCCCTGAAGGCTCCTCAGGGTGCTGATGCGGGATACTGTTCTATTCCAATATTCCTCCTTTTTTGTTCGGGTAGGATCCATTTCGTCGATATCGTGAGTCACATCCGCTATGCTTATGGTTTGTTCCTCCAGTCTCCGACCTATCTCAGAGAGTTCGTTCACCGCCTCCGGCAATTCGAACAAGCGGGTCCGTGCCTTTTTGTCAGCTTCTTCAATCTCTCTCGCTATCTGGCATTCTTCTTCGGATGTGAGGGCTGGCATATTCCTCATGTCCCTTATATAGGCTGAGACTGTCCTGTGATCCTTTTCTGGCTGCAACCCCTCGGTCTCTTCTCGTCCCGTACCTTGCTCGTCATGCAACCCGATTCCGTCATGTATCGTTCCGACTGTATCGGTGTCGGATTCCGGCAAGAACTCGATCATGCATTCCATATCTTCGCGAGGATGAAACCCGTCAACAAGACAGGTCTTGGATTTATCGTTCGTGACAGAGTCGTTTTCTTCCGTTCCCATTAAGTATCCTGTCTCAGTCGACGTGTGTTGATATTGTCTGCGGACTCAATCCGTACCGCCTTGAGTCCGGCCCTTGAAAGAAAACAATGCTTTCATGGTGTACATTAAGCGTTGTAATCCGCGTGGCGCTCCGGTTGATATACAACCTTCATTATCTGCACCCTTCTCTTGCCCGCCGGGACCTGCCACTCCACGACATCCTTCTCCCGGTACCCGAGAAGGGCTATGCCTGTGGGGGCGAGAATGGATACCCTGTTGGTTTCACCCTTGTCCCCCGGCAGGACAAGGGTGAATGTATGTTCCTCACCGGTATCGACATACTTGATGCGGACAACTGAGTGCACAGTGATCACATCGCAAGGGATATCCTTTGAACGGACTATCCGCGCCCTGTCGAGCTTTTCCTCGAGAACATCGACACTGTCCCCGCCGTAGACCTCGATAACAGCGCGCAGTCTCTCCATGTCCTGTTGTGTTACGTAGAGCGCTTTTGTCTTCATCGTGTCCTGCCTTCTGGTACGTCTTCTCTGCCCGGGCCGGATCGCGAGACGGTTTTTCCGCTCTCATCGAATTCTGTGCACGAGACAAGCTTGCCCTGCCTGTAGTTCTCGACCCGCGAAGGAAACCCGGTCTCGTGAAAAATGCGATATGTGCCCTGCTTCTTCCCCCGAACGAATTTTCCTTCTTCAACCACAATCCCATGTCTATTGTATGCAACGTATGGACCGTGGAGTCTGCCATTCATGTATTCCGTCCTGTTCTCAAGGGTGCCATTGTCGAAGTAGGCCGTAAACGGCCCGTGGAGCTCGCCGTTCCTGTAATTCGCCTCCATCCAGAGCAGGCCGTCCTGCCGGTATGTATTCGAAGGGCCGTGCAACACTCCACGTCTGTAATGGTTCTTCTCAAAGATCTGTCCGCCGGGGTAGTATTCAATGCAAAGGCCTTGTTCGGAACCGTTCTTGAACTCGGCAGACCTGTGCAACTTCCCATTGCTGTAATATTCGTTGACGATGCCGTCAGGGACAGTGCCCGAGCGATGAATGACCGTACCGTCCTGCCGGCACACTTCGCTGGCCTTTTCCTCGCTATCGCGGTAATAGATTGTGAGCAACCCGTCCTTGACATAGGAAACGACCTTTGTGATCTGTTCCATTCTGCTAGATCCATCATTGTTCATTGTGTCAGAGCCTTTCTGTGGCGTTGTTCTCGGTGTCCTTATGACCATTGCGAAGCAAAGCTCGTGCCAGCGCGATAGGCCAGCATTATTGATCCGATCATGGACAAGAACCGATGTTGCGATGGGTTATGCGAGGATTAAGGGGGGAATTCCAGGAAACGGTCTGTCTCTTCACAGAAAGCGGTGTTGCTTCCTGCAACACGCCGTTACATTAAGCAACCGATCTGGAGGTTTTCCGCATATCACGTCGAGATCTCTTTCAGAAGGGCAAGTTCATCAAGTACTTTGCCTGCCCCTTCGACCACCGCGGTCATTGCGTTGTCGGCAACACGGACGGGGACCTGTGTGATCTTTTCGATCAAGAGGTCCAGGTTCCTGAGAAGGCTCCCCCCGCCGCTCAGGACGATCCCCGTGTCGACGATGTCCGACGCAAGTTCCGGCGGCATCCTTTCGAGAGCGATGCGAATTGCATCGGTTATGGAATTGACGGGCTCGACTATCGCTTCCCGTATCTCCGGCGATGATATTTTCAACGATTGCGGTATCCCGTCTATGAGGTTCCTGCCGCTTATCTCTATCGCCTTCGTTTCCTCATCAACACCGGGATAGGCTGAGCCGATGGCGATCTTTACCTTCTCCGCGGTCTGGTCGCCAATGAGGAGATTGTACCTGCGCCTGATGTAATTCACGATGGCCTCGTCCATTTCTTCACCGGCGATACGGACCGAGCTGCAGTAGACAATGCCGGAAAGGCTGATGACAGCAACTTCGGTCAGGCCTGAGCCGATATCGACGATCATGCTCCCGGCCGGCTCTGTAATGGGCAGGCCCGCTCCGATAGCCGCGGCCATGGGTTCTTCGATAAGATACACCTCACCCTTTCCCGCCGCTTCCGCGGCCTCTTTCGCGGCCCGCTTCTCTATGGCAGTCACGTCGCAGGGGACGGAGATGACGATCTTTGGCCTTGCGGCAAAGCTGCTGTAACCGATCTCCGTCAGAAAATGCCTCAGCATTGATTGCGCGGACTCGAAATCGGAGATGACGCCGTGTTGCAGTGGCCTGCTCACATTAATGCCCTCCGGCGTCTTGCCCAGCATGTCCTTAGCCTTTCCGCCGGCAGCAAAGATCCTTTTCAAGCCTCGGGTGCCATTGCGCACGGCAAGAACGGAAGGCTCATTGAGAACAATGCCCCTGTTTTTCAGATAGAAAAGTGTATTTGCAGTTCCGAGGTCAATGCCGATGTCTTTCGACGGCGTGCTGAGTATTGAAAACACCTGCTGTCTCCTTTTGCCGCAGGACTGTGAGAATACAAGGTCCTATGCCATTCTGATGCCACAAAGCCGCGACAAGAGGAACATATCGACAAGATCATCAGGCGTCGAGTGTCTTGCGTATCTTTTCAAGAACGTCTTGCAGGGCCAGCGGTTTGGGGATGAAATCGAATTCCCTTTCCTCAAGACCCTTGCTGAGCACAATATCCTTCGTGTACCCGCTCGTAAAAAGGACCCTTACGTCTGGATTGACCCTCCTGATCTCTTCGTACGCCTGCCAGCCGTTCATTCGGGGCATGACCGTATCGAGAATGACAAGGTCCACGGGTTGGAATTGCCTGAATTTCTCTACCGCTTCCCGGCCGTCCTTCGCAGTCACTACCCTGTACCCGTGCGTCCTGAGAGCATCGTCCATATAGCCGCGCACACTTTCATCGTCCTCGGCCACAAGGATCGTCTCGCTGCCTGTAATGTTGGCAGGCGGCTCATCATGTGCATCTCCGGTCTCTTCCGGCATAGCGGGAAGATGGATGCTGAAGGTGGTTCCACGACCTGGTTCGCTGTCCACCGATATGTGCCCTGTATGCTGCTTTACGATGCCATACACGATTGCCAGGCCAAGTCCCGTGCCCTTGCCGGCATCCTTTGTAGTGAAGAAGGGGTCAAAGATGCTGTCTTTGGTTGCATCGCTAAAGCCTGTGCCGGTATCGGAGATCTTTATGATGACGTACTTTCCCTTGTCTCCAACCCCTTGCGCCGCGTCCGACGGGTCGTTCGTATCGAGGGTGGCCGTTTCTATTCCGAGGGTCCCGCCTCTGGGCATGGCGTCCCTTGCATTCGTGACGAGGTTAAAGAGTATCCGGTCGATCTGTGACCTGTCGGCCATGACCATGGTGCTCTCATCGGTCAATGATATCGAAAGCTCGATATCCTCGGTGATGAGCATCCTGAAGAGCCTGCTAGCTGACCGTATCGCCTGGTTCATATCCATCGGCGCGCGGGCGAGGGACTGCTGACGGCTGAGGGCAAGGATGCTTCTCGTCAGGTCCGCGCCCTTCCGGGCCGCAAGGAGGATCTCCTGCACATAGGGATAGAGAGGATCGGTCTTCTTCATCTTGAGCTCGATGAGTGATGCAAAGCCCATGAGGCTCGTCAGCAGGTTGTTGAAATCGTGCGCGATACCTCCCGCCAGAGTTCCAATGGACTCTGTCTTCTGCGCCTGGCGCAGCTGCGATTCGATGCGTTTCTTCTCGGTCACGTCCTCCACCACACCTTCATAACAGGCGACGGATCCGTCGGCCTTCCGGATAGTGCGGACGTTCATCCTGATCCATACCTTGCTCCTGTCCTTCCGGTAGAGCCGCGCCTCAAAGCCGCGGATCACGTCTTCTTTATCGAGAAGCTCCATGTAGCGCCTGCGGTCGGCCGGATCAACGTACAGCTGCTCACCGATATTGGTTATGGTCGTTATCATCTCTTCCGACGACGAGAAGCCGTGTATCGCTGCCAGTGCGGGATTGACCCGCACGTATCGCCCTTCAGGCGTGCTCCGAAACATTCCCGTGATCGCGTTGTCATGGACATTGCGGTAGTCGTCCTCGCTCCTGCGCAGGTTCTCTTCCGCCAGTTTCAGGTTGGTGATGTCCTCTACGGTCCCCTCGTAGCAGAGGATCGTGCCCTCAGCATCCCTCACGGCGCGGGCATTGAGGGATGCGGAGACAAGAGACCCGTCTTTCTTCAGGGCGGGGAATCTGAAGCTATGGACAAAACCTGAACGCTTGACGATTTCCTGGAACGAGGTGCGGTCATCGGGGTTCGCATACGCGTGCGTCCGGACATTCAGGTTGCCGTTCGTCACCTCTTCCGGAGAGGAATATCCGAACATCCTTGCATAAGCCGGGTTGACTTTTATCAGCCTCCCGTCGGGGGTCGTACGGAACATACCCTCAACAGCGTTCTCAAAGAAGGACTGGTAGGTGTGCAGGTCTTCTCCGATGATAGTGTTACGCGCGATCTCAGTCATGGCCAACCCCAACGCAATTGATATTGAGTGGATCCAACCCTGTTTCAGTGGATCCGCACCCCGGTTCCCGGGGCGTCGTATTATTCCCGGTTCTATGATCCGGTGGCATTTCAGGTTCTTATCGCGTATGCTTTGGGGCACTCCTGTATCCTGCGATCCGCAACCTCGATGGTGTCGGTGAATGCCTCCTGGAGAGCTCTTTCTCCGGTGGATTCCACGACTTCCCGCATGGCCAGAATGATCGACGCGGCTTTCAGACCGGGATAGTTCCGCATTCTCGGTATAAGGGAACGCAACGCGGTTGCCGCCGCGACCCTGACCGTCGTCTCCATGTCCTTGTTCAGCATGATCCCGGAGATCGCCTCGATGAGCACATCCTTGGGGTTCGCAATATCCCCGCAATATTCGAGTATCGTCCCTATGGATATACCGTCTTTCTTCAACTGGAGGATACCTGATATGCTGTACTGGTATTTTGCAAAACCAGAAGGGCCCTGCTTCTCGTAGACCCGCTTCAGCATTCTCTCCCAATCATGAACCGTGTTCGGAAGACGTGTTCTCATATATCCTCCTTGTTGCTTTTTGTGAACCCCCGGGGTTGCCCGGGGGTGTGAAGGCATGAGCTAAAGATATCTGGGGCTCCGGCACTTTCCGGGGGTTCGCACATTCAACAGCAAAGCGCGTGCCACTATGAGCCGGGTTGATTTTCCGGTAGATGAGGCTGGGTTTGGAATGATTACCGTTGCATTATTCGACACAGAGTTGCATTTTGCAACTGCCTACTCTACTGCGCTATCTTGAGCCTTTGTATCATGCGCCACAGCGAGGTGCGGTTGATCCCCAGTATCTCGGACGCACGCGCCTTGTTGCCGCCCGTCTTCTTAAGGACGGTCTCGATGTATGTCCGGCCGACCTCCTCGAGGGTCTGCAGGTCCTCATCGGGGTTCACGGGCGGAGCCTGCGGGGCATTGCGTATGTTCTCGGGCAGGCTCTCCGGGGTAATCTCTCTTGATGTTTCAAGGAGTGTCGCCCGCTCTACCACGTTCTCGAGCTCCCGCACATTCCCGGGCCACGTATACCTCTCGAGTAATTGCAGGGCGTCCCGTGACATGTCGTTTATGGCTTTCTCGTTTTCCGCGGCATACTTCCTCAAAAAGTGGCCCGCAAGCGTGGCGATATCTTCTTTCCTCATCCTGAGGGGAGGAAGCTCAAGAGAGATCACATTGAGGCGGTAGTAGAGGTCTGCCCGGAAAGTTCCCTGTTTGACCATATTCCCAAGGTCCCTGTTCGTCGCCGCAACCACGCGGACATCCACCTTCCTGCGCACTGTCGAGCCCACAGGCTGGATCTCTCCGTTCTCGAGTACCCTGAGGAGGATCTGCTGAAGACGGGGACTGATATCGCCTATCTCATCGAGGAACACCGTGCCGCCGTGGGCCACTTCAAAAACACCCTGCTTGTCCCGCACGGCCCCTGTGAAAGCACCCTTGACGTAGCCAAAAAGCTCGCTCTCCAGGAGCGTCTCCGCCAGCGCCGCGCAGTTGACGGGCAGGAAGGGCTTCTCGGACCTGATGCTGTTGAAATGTATGGCCCGCGCGACAAGTTCCTTCCCCGTTCCCGTCTCGCCCAGGATGAGTATGGTCGCCCTGGAGTTCTTGATCTTCTCTATGGTCTTATAGACCTCGACCATCGCTTCACTGTTGCCCACGAGGTTCCCGAAACTGTACTTCTTTTTCAGCTGGTTCCTGAGAAAGCGATTGTCGTCGACAAGGGCCTTCTTGTCGAGGACCTTCCGCACGACAAGACGGATCTCCTCAAGGTTGAAGGGCTTTGCTATGTAGTCCTCCGCCCCTTCCTTCATCGCTTCGACCGCCGTGTCGACGGTCGCATAGGCAGTGATGATGATAACACTCGTGTCCCGCGCCAGTTTCTGGACCGACCGCAGGACATCCATGCCGTCTATCCCCGGAAGTTTGAGATCGGTTATAACGAGGTCATAGACCGTGTCCTTTATCATCGACACGGCCGTATCGCCCGATTCGGTTGCATCGACCGCGTATCCTTCGCGGGTCATAATCTCCTTCAAGGCATGTCTGAGCTTCGTGTCGTCTTCAACAATAAGAACGCTTGCCGGGTTCAATCCTGATCACCTGCCTTTTGATTGCGTGGACTGTCTTCCTCGAGCGCCGGAAGTTCAATGCTGAAGATTGTGCCCTTTGTGCTGGGGAAGTTCTCCCTTTCATCACTGGAGCTTACCACTCTTATATCGCCGCCCATCTTCCTTACCATTGAGTAGCTTATGGCGAGTCCCAGCCCGGTACCGTCTTCCGACGCCTTTGTCGTAAAGAATGGGTCGAAAACACCGTCTATGTGCTCCCGCGATATGCCCGGGCCTGTATCCTCTATGTCGACCACGACCTTATGCTGCCCCGGCAGGAACCTGGAGAATACGCTCAGGGTACCGCCGTTATCCATTGCTTCGATCGCATTTGAGACAATATTCATAAATACCTGGTGCAGTATGCTTCCATTTCCCCTTGCAAGCGGAATGCCGGGATGAAGATCGCGGCGGATCAGGATGCCTTTCTCCGAACAAAGCTTGGAGGATATGTCCAGGAGCTTGGTCAACACGGAATTGACGTCGGTTACAGCGGACTGCACCTGTGTCTGGCGAGAGAAATCGAGGATGTTTCTGACGACCGATCCCGCCCTTTTTATCTCTTCCTCGATGGAATCGAGGACCGGTGTTCGATCCGGCCATTCCTTTTTGGCGTCTTCCTTCAGCATCTGGGTATTGAGAAGAGCGCTCGCGAGTGGCGTGTTGAGTTCGTGCGCGATGCCGGCCGTCAGAAGGCCGATGGCCGCCAGCTTATCCTTCTTAATGATCTGCATCTCGAGTTCCTTTTCCCGCTCATAGGAACTGTGGAGGAGCTCGATCACCCTGCGCGCCGTGATATAGCTGCCCGCGGCCATCAGAAGCACGAAGGCCACCGTGACCGCCAGGCGCCCGGGACCTGAATCAATCGCAAACACCGCGAGCGAGAACAGAACGACCGGCACCGTGCCCGCTATCAGCACCATCAAAACGACCTTTGACTTGACCCCGTTTGAACCCATGATATGACCTCGAGTAATGATCCGTTCCATTATAACATAGATAGGTGCCCGCCGTTCCTGACAGGCAAGAACGATGCCACTCTTGACTGGCCCCGGGTTTGCATATGGCAAGGCGGGTCGCGGTCGTTTTATCCGTTCGGAAAGACAGCAGAGCGGCCCGCCTCCCGGGAAGGAAGTCCATCTTCCTTCCCGGACCTATGTCGCCAGCAGGAGGTTGTGTCAGTGCAATGGAAACAAATCGAACAAACGTCAAACCAAAGGACGCATGGTCACTCTACCCGACTGATATTCTCTTCCAGACCCCGTTCTGGAGTGAGGTAAAGCTCCAGCTTGGCTGGAAAACGCATGCGTTCGATTACAGAGCTTCGGGCGTAGATGGGGACATCCTCATCCTTACCCGGCATCTGGGTAAAGGGATACATGCCGCCTACGTTCAGCAGGGTCCGGAGAATGGTCCCCATCTTGAAGAATACGGTCCCTTCCTGGAGGACCTGTCTGAAGCCCTCGTGAAGCATATCGGGAAGGACCTGGCCTTTATCCGGTACGACCTCCCCTGGCCGTCGCAGTATGGTGGCAGAACGGAACAGCAGCGATATCCGGACGGCTCGATCCGGCCCGAGCCAAGGCTCCAGGAGGTCCGCATGAACTTCGGCACGCGGTCATGGAACCTTCGCAAGGCAGCCGTCGACATGACCGTAGCCGATGCCGTGGTAATCGACCTCGCGCAGTCCGAAGAAGAGCTCCTCGGGGGTATGAAGCCGAAGACCCGATATAACATACGCCTCGCCGGGAGAAGGGGCGTAGAGGTGGTGTGTTCCGACATCCTGGAGTTGCCCGTTTTCTATGACCTGTACCGCCAGACGTCGGAACGCAACAGATTCGATGCCTGCAGTTACAGCTATTTCTCCGCGCTATACTCCGCCCTGGCTTCGACGCCGGACTCATCGGAGGTCCATTTCCTGCTGGCAAGGCACGGGAGGAATGTGCTGGCAGGTGCGATCATCACCATCTCGGGGAGGACGGCAACGTACCTGTTCGGAGCATCCTCCAGTCAGAGCCGGAACATGATGGCGCCCTACGCCATCCAATGGGCCGCCATCCGCCTTGCCCGGACGAAGGGCTGCCTGACCTATGACATGGGAGCAGTTGCGCCATCATCCAATCCCGGGCACCCGTTCTTCGGCATGCACCGGTTCAAGACAGGGTTCGGCGGAAGGATCATCCACAGAGGCGGGACATGGGACTATCCGCTTGTTAACAACGAATATCTGGCGTTCCGCAATTCCGAGATGCTGGGAACCGTCTGAGAATGTTAGGTGTGACTAAGGAGGTCATTCATGCCCTTTGAGATAGGCTTTGATGAAGGTGGCAACCCGATACTGAAGCTCGCATTGGAAAACGGTTCCTCTGTGCGGTTGCCGGTCGGTGACGTGGCGGAAGGAGCTAGGAACAGCCTCGGTGAGATCATCGAGAACGAGTTCAACAGGGTGATCCGCGAGGCGACCCTGAGCGAACGCAACCGGATCCAGCAGGGGATCAAAGGTCTGCTGGGAATCAAGGGGACGGGAAGACACGAATGACCGAAGACGAGGAATACTTCAGAGCGAAAAGGCGCCAATGGCAAGGAGTATCACAAAACCCTGAATCCAATCTCATGTGACGCGGGCCAGTGCCTCAGAAGACTATTTGATTGATCAGCCTCCAGCTCAGTAACACTGCAAGTGAATAGTTGCAAGTGTCCAATTTGCAACTTTCTATTGAGCCTTGGCGGGAGAAGCGGAGGATTCTGCAGGTCATTCAGTAAATCCAGATATAAACGCATACGGTCCACGGCCTCCCCTGTACTCCTTTACTGAATTACAGCGCGCTGTAGATATTGCGTTTTTTGGCACTTAACAAAATCCTCCGTTTTGTAAAGTGCGCGCGGAGATGCAGGACTGGCGGGCGTTTGCAGGGGGGAGGGTCTGGAGAGGGGTCGAAAAGGACCGAAATTAAACATTTCTTCTACGAAATGTAAACACCGAAAAAGCGCGTTAATGCTGTAATGCAGTACTGCTACCATGCAGTAAAGCCGTACGGCAGTAACAGCGGGGTCAATGATGGAGCGTTGTTAAAGCGCCATTTAACTACATTCCAGGGCAGCGGAGGCATTTGTAGTTAATCTGTAGTTATGGTTTTGTTCCCGCTGACGTTCTTTGTATACTATTTTATATTAATTGCTTGCCAGAGTATTTACGCAGCTATACAATACATCCATGAAACGACACTTGGGCCCAATGGAAATGCAGTTCCTCGCATACACGCAGATGAGAAAGCTCACAACAGTCCGAACCGGCGACATGCAGGAGGCCCTTGCCCTCTCCCCCAGCCAGGAACGAGAGCTCCTCAGCCGCCTGTCCAGGGCAGGTGTGATCGCACGGGTGCGGAGGGGCCTCTACCTGGTACCCGACTATCTGCCTCCGGGCGGCGAGTGGACGCCTGACGAGGCTGCGGCGCTGAACACGCTTATGAAGGAAGCGGGCGGACGGTACCAGATCTGCGGTCTCAATGCATTCAACCGCTACGGCTACGATGAGCAAGTGCCTACGCGGGTCTACGCATACAACGACAAGGTCTCGGGAGAGAGGACAATTGGCGTGATTACGCTCGACCTCATAAAGGTCGACCCGAAAAGGCTCGGCGACACGGAAAAGGTGAAGACCTGGGACGGACAGACGGTCTTCTATTCTTCGCGCGTACGTACCCTCCTGGATGCTGTCTACGACTGGGCACGCTTTGGCACCCTGCTCCGGGCATATAAATGGATCCGTGACGACCTGAAGGCCGGACGGGTGACACCTGACAAACTTGTCGATGTCACACTTAAATTCGGGAACGTCGGCACTATCAGGAGGATGGGTGCGTTTCTCGAGGACGAAGGGGTGGATGAAGGGCTGCTGGAAAGGCTGGAGAAGGTTTTGAAACCAACACTGGCAACCATTCCATCCGTTCCCGGGAAGCCGAAGAGGGGCAGGCTGAACAGGAGGTGGGGAATAGTAGTCAATAGATAGTCACCAATATTGTATTTGCGACTATCTATTGACTTGGCGATCAAAAAGATCCCCCACCGCAGCCTCTATATCACGCATACCCACCCATGCGACACACCGTTCCAGCCCCACGACGCTGTCCATCACGGTACACCCCAGCGGGACAGGCAGTTGCTAGGCCTGCGAGCAGTACGCTTCCATCACCATCTCCGGGGCGTACTCGCGGAACAGATCGAGGAGCTCTTCGCGGGCCGGGTCGGTGGAAGGGAGGGCAAGCGCCAGGTCCAGTGGCGTCCTCTCGGCCTCGTCCCTCGCGTTCACGTCCGCCCCGTGGTTCAGGAGGAGACGGACGATGTCGGGACGACCGTTCTCACACGCCCAGTGCAGGGGGGTGAAACTGTCGGTATTGTCGTAGTCATCGTAACCCTCGAGATGCCGAGCGTTCGGGTCGGCGCCGGCCTCCAGCAAGCCTTTGATGAAGTCGATGTCACCATCCAGGCACGCAAAGTACACAGGGGGTGTCGGGTCAGAAAAATATCTCTGATCGGGATTGCCCACCTCCCCGCCGCGGGAGAGGAGGAGACGGGCGATGTCGGGATAACCATTGAAGCACGCCAGGTAGAGGGGGGTGTAGCCTTCATTGTCCCTCACGTTCACATCCGCTCCCTTTTCGATGAGGAGGCGTACAGCGTCGATGTGGCCCTCCGCGCACGCACAGTGCAGCGGGGTGGTGCCACCCTCGGTTTTTGCATTGACCTTCGCGCCGTGGTCCAGGAGGAGCCGGACGATATCGATGTGGCCCAGAAGAAAGTGGAGGGGGGCGCAGCCGCCCCTGTCACGCGCGTTCACATACGCGCCGTGGTCCAGGAGGAGCCGGACGATATCGTGGGAACCCGCCAGGTACAGCGGCGTTTGTTTATTCTCATTCCTCGCGTTCACCTTCGCCCCGTGGTCCAGCAGCAGCCGGACGATGTCGGTGAGCCCGTTCAGGCACGCCTTGTGGAGCGGTGTGCCAGTGCTTATCTTCGCGTTCACATCTGCCCCGGCCGCGATGAGGCGGGGGGCGTCCTCGACGTCAAGAATAATCTGATAAGGATCCACGGCGATGTTCTTTCTCATATTGATTACCTCCTGCTGTGTTGTTGTGTGTGGAATCTGCTAGGCATCACCTTGCTCCTGCGTGCAGTACGCCTCCATGACGAGCTCGGGATGGAATTCCCGGAAGAGATCGAGGATCTCCTCGCGGGCGGGGTTGGAAGGAGGAAGGCGCATCGCCCAATGGAAGGGAGGACGGTCCAGCTTGTTCCTCGGTTCCACCTCCGCACCCTTCTCCAGCAACAGCCGGACGGTGTCGGTGCGGCCGCGCATGCACGCCAGGTCGAGGGGGGTCTGGTTGATGTTGTTCCTCACATTCACGTCCGCGCCGTGGTCGAGGAGGAGGCGGACGAGGTCGAGGTGGCCGCGATAGCACACATCGTGGAGGGGAATGGTGCCGTCGGCGTCCCTCGCATTCACGTCCGCACCGGCATCAAGCGCCTTCCTGACAGCGTTCAGATCGCGGTCCACGATCGCGGTGAACAAGCGTCCGTCCAGTGGCTTCATGCTGTCCTCCTCTGTGCGCGGAATCTCTCCTGGTAAAGCGCCGGCAGATCTATCGGCGGCTTCACGTTCCCGTCGAGGCTCCCCCTGAAGAGCGTGGTAAGCAGGGACATGGCGTCGAAGGCCTCCTTGTCCTTCTTCGGATTGAACGCGAACCAGACAACTTCCATGGCGTCGTTGAAATCGGGGGTCTTCGAGAGGGAAGCGAGGGAGTCGAGGGCTCGGGCCAGGTCGTGGTGGCGGATCTGTAACATCATCGTCCTCCTCCCTTTTCTTCCGCCCGGGCCAGGTACTCCTCGACAGCCTTGAGGATCAACGCTTTGAGCGTGATCCCCTCCTGCGCTGCCCGGACCTTTGCCGCCCGATGGAGCTCCGCGGGGATGTCCTTCAGAATTAGTGTTGGCACGCTGTCCTCCTGTCTGTCGTGTATTTTGCCAGGCCCACGCGCACGAGCTGGGACCCGCAGCGAGTGCAAAAATGCGTCGTCTCCCACGCGATTACGTGGCGGCCCTGGATCTCCTGGTGGCAAGCGAGGCATACGGGGGCCTCCTCGTGCTCGCGGGACCGGTCGAGTATCTCTTCACGTGCGATTGTGTCCATATTTGCTACCTCCTGTATTCCCCCCGGGGATGCCCCCGGGGGGGTGTGTGTGACGGCTATCTAATCCTCGTCCTCTATCTCCTCCCACCTCTCCGCGAGCGCCACTATGCCGTCCTCGCCGTGCTCCGGTTGCTCGATGTCGTCCTCGACACGCGCAAAATCGGAGTGGTCCTCGCTGACCGCGTATGCGTTACCCTCGCGGTCCCGCCATATCTCTACATATCCTCCATCCATGGTTTTCTCGATCTCGGCCTCTGAGCACTCAAAAAGTTTGGCCATTGCCGTTATCGCCAGGTCGCGATCCACGATGAGATGTGTCGTGTTGCCCCAGTCGCTCGCGGTGAGTTCATATTTGTCGCCAGTGTATCTGAGTTCTGATAGTTTCATGTGCTACCTCCTTGTATATATTATCGGTCATTCCGCTATATCCTTAACTATAAGTATAGCAGATATTACCAGCATGTCAAGTCGAGGCCTCCGTAAACGCCCTACTGACGGGGCCTGACAGCGGCAATAAATGTCGAATCTTTTTTTTAAAAAAGTTTCAGCACGGCCCGCTCCCCACGGAAAAAGGCCTTCGCCCCTGCTCTGTAACCTACCGGAATCATTGGCATATCACCCCGTTGTCGGATGGTTTTCCACTCCAACTGCACGATATCATTCGCGAAAAGGCCTCAAAAACGACACAGACGGGAAATTCCCGTCTACCCCGTTTTTGTGTTGGAAGGTCTCGGAATAACTAACGAATATGTCCAAAACAACCCGACAACGGAGGGGGGCCGGATGTGAAGGCCTTAAAGTCCAGGCGGCCGCGCGGAGCCCAGGCCTGCCGATCGTGGACCGTCCCACCTCCCGGATTGAGCACTCACCGTGTGGACCAGGACAGGGTTGGCGGCGGCTTCACCCTTGTAAACATCTTTTGCCTTTTGCTTTCCGTTCCCTCTCGCTCCACGTCCCGCATCTAGGAGCATGTCCTTTCCTCGCGGGTGGATGGCGCAGCCAGACGGGCCTCCCGCGATTGCCTGGGGGTCCAGGGGGGCGGCTAGGAGCACCCCTCCTGGTGGTGGGGGTGTCAGGGGGCAAGCATGGCGCCCCCTGCCCTAACGCTTCTCCGTTGCACGCAAAAAAGCCCGAGGCTATGGGGAGCCCCGGGCTAAAGGAGGTAACAGGCCAGGGTCACCACGCCCGGCCTTGATGGATTGCTATCTACGCGCTATCACGTCCGGTGCGCGCCTCACCTCACCGACCCCCGCCAGTGATACGGCCTCAACCGTCCACTCGGGCACCAGCTTCCCGTCGCGCTCGATCCCATTGTGCGCCGTGACCGTGCACCGCCCCGACCCGTCCATGTTTTCGAAGATGACCGTGTCCCCGCCTGCTCTGAAGGCATGCACCAGGAGGACATCCTCCCTCTTCACCGCCCTGGGAGCCTGTCCCTCCGGTGCCGGGGAGATGGCGAGGGATATAGATGCCCGCTCCTCCCTCGGGACCGTCAGGGCATCGATGACCTGCGCCCAGTTGCGGTTTTCCAAGCCGGCCAGGGCCTCCTGGCACGCGAGTTCCGCGGGGGCCAGGGGATCCTCCGCTGCCCGTGCGGGGCCTGCAAACCCCAACACCACCGCCGCCACCATCACAATCACCGCGACTCCCACTGCTACTGCTGCCACTGTATTTTTCATATTGCCCTCCTTCAGGGATTGTTTGTTTGTTAGCTTGTTTGTTTGTTAACAATGATACATGTCCTATGCCTACGGATTCACGGGCACCCATACCGTATGCGCGGGGACCCATTTCCCGCCACTCCACTGCCCAGGCACCTCCACCCACTTCCCGGGGGGATCCTGCGAGCTGCCAGCTCCGCCGGGATACGCCGCCGCCTGTCCTCCCTGTCCCTGCTGCTGTTTCTGCACATGCTGGTCGACAGCGTTGCCTCCGATCGCCCCGATGAGTGCTCCTGCGCCTGCCCCGATCAACGTAGAGGCCGTGTCACGCCCCATGACCTGGCCGGCGAGGGCTCCGCCTGCTGCTCCGATCGCCGCGCCTTTTTGCATGTTGTAACCTTGCGACGCGCATCCAGCGAGGACCGCCAGAGCGATGATTAGTACTGCCGATGCTGTGTGTTTGTGTTTCATCTGTCCCTCCCTTCCTTCTCCTTTCCATCCAGGGCCTCCACTGCTTTGCTTATTCCCAGGCCTCCGCCGCGTCCACCGGGCTGCTCCTGGCCCCGGTCCTTCTCGAGGAGGGTTTTGGACTTCTTCTGATCGGAGAGCCAGGTCTTCGTCTCCTCGATGGCCTTCTCCGCCGTGTCCAGGCTGTTGTTGATCTTCTTTGACAAGGGGTCGCCCAGGACTCCGTCGCCTCCCTGCTTATTACTCTGTGTCTTTTCCATGTCTCACCTACCTGTCGATGCCGTCGCGGTCGTTCCGTGCGGTCCGGTCTCGATCGTGGCCCTGCTCGCGCTGCTTCTCGCGGCCCTTCTCCTGGTCTTTGCTCTGGGTGCGGTCTTTCTGGTGCTCCTTCTGCTTCTCACGGTCCTTCGAGACCTGGTCTTTCAGGCCGTTCATCTTCTCGTCCAGGTTGTCGAGCTTCTTATCGTGACTCTGCTGACGTTCCTTCAACTTCTCCAGGGCAACGGGGTCCCGGCGGGCCGGGGTGCCCTCAGGCTTCAGTTCCGGCGACTGGTCCGCCTTCTGGTCCGGCCTTTCGTGCATGGCGTAATCCTTCTCTTTCTCCTTTCCGTGGCCACGGTCCTTCTCCTTCTCCCGTTCCTGCCGGTCCTTGCGTTCGCGCTCTTCCTTGCTCAGCCGTTCCTGCTCTTCCTGGTCTCTGCTACGCATAATTCGCCTCCTGCTCTCTGCGAGCCGCACGTTCCGCCAGCTCGTCCTCGAGCTCTTTTATCTCTCGTTCCAGTTTCTCAATGCGCCTGTCTGTCTCGTCCGCTGCCGCCTCGAGCTCCTCGATCTCCTCGTCCGTGTAATACTCACCATCCAACCAGCCACCCATAATCACACCTCCTGCGTTATGTTTTTGCGGCGCTCGGTGTACTCGAGCACCGTTCGTTTGTTGTTCTCGACTATCCGTGCGTCCTCCTCGGCTGCACGCTGCAGGTCCACGGTTGCAGCCGCGATCTGCCCCCGCAGCATTTTGCTCAGCTCAGGGATCGCCGCGGTCACGGCCGCCTGGACCGCCAATTTCAACACGACCGGATTAACAGGACCGCTGTCCTTCCCGCCTCCGAGGCCCGCGGCGCTCAGCTCGGTCATGCCGCCGGAAACCTCCTTGACAACGTCCACCATGCCGGCAAACAGCGTGGACAGGCGCTCGAGTGTGCCCTGCATGTTGGTGAGGACCTCGACGACGTCCTCAAGGGTGAGCTCCCTCTCGGGGAGATCCTGACCGTCCGGGGCCTGCACCACCTGAGGGGCCTCCTCCGCGGTCTCCAGGCCTTCCTCTACAACCTCCTCCACGGGATCCTCCGTGGTGGCCATGGCCGCCGCTATCGCTGCTTCCATTGCCTCCATGTCCGGTGCGCCCTGGAATTCCTCTCTGTCGTTCTCGTCAAGCATTTGTCACCTCCTTGTGATATTGAATTAGCAACTCCTTCACCCGCGGGCTCTTATCAAACCGCCTAGCGTCCAGGGTCACGATGCTCTTCCGCCGGCATCCGCCCCAGTTCAGCACCGCCACTGCCTGTCCGGGTCCCATGGTATCGAAGACCTCGTCACGCAAGGGGGACCGTTTGAGGTTGACGCTCCACGTCGTGCTGTCCGACCGCGACTTATTGAAGTTTGCCATTCCAAACAGCCCAGCGAGGGGCCCGGCCATCATGGCGCCAGGGCTTGCACCCATGCCTTTGGTCCGGGACGTGGATTTCGAATAGCTGTGCTCCGGCAGCTCGCCTTCCGAAACCAGTTTCTTGGGCCATTCGCGGGTCTCCATGTCGTCCGTGGAGAGGATGATACGGGACCTGAAATTCGCGAGTATCGTATCGGCGCTCTCCTTTCCGCCCCACGTCGTCACGAGCTGTGAACGGCTCTGGCTTGCCGCGATAAGGCACAACCGGCCTTCACGTGAGAGGGCGGATTTGCGGAAACTGAACGCGTTCGTTGACTCTTGAACCTCGTCCGCGATGAGCACCATATACCTCTGGTCCTTCGTGCCGATGCGCTTGAGGGCGATATCGTAAAGCTGGCGGAACAGGAAATATCTCAGCAACTTGCCGGGTTTGCCCAGGGTCTCGGGTACGTCCACGATGAACAGGCACTGCTCTTTAACCAGGTCCTCGAGGGAGATACTGCTCTTATTGAAATTCGACATCGAGGGCATGCTGAACCGCCCGATCCAGGCGCTGATGCTCGATATCACGTTCCCCCGGGTTTTATCGGGGACCTCGAGCAAGTTTACCCGGATGGATTCCCGCACTTTCGCCAGGAGCTCCAGCTTCTCTGTGTCGGTCCCGGCCGCATCCTCCGCCAGTTTAAGCGTGGCCTCTACCGCATCGTGGTTCATGAGGATATCGTTGACGGTCCCGAGGTCCCTTTCGACCCCCGCGAGATCCAGGAGGTGCATGGCACTATACACCAGGTCGACCGTCATAGACGCCCAATATTCGCCGTCTCCCTGGCCTCCGCCCTCGCCCTTAATGGCATCCAAGAGGATGGCGCTTGCTTCTTCCGGCGTCATGACCTTCCTGTCAATCGGGTTATATGCCATTTGCCACGCGTCCGGACCGATGACGCGGAACTTGTACCGGGCCCGACGCTCCTCTGGGATCGAGGAGAAGATGCTATAGATATCCATCATGCTGGACCGCTTGGGATCGATGCAGATCAAGCTCTCGTCCCCGGTGCCGTTGAGAAAGCTCGTGATCTGAGCGTTGAGGTGCATGGTTTTCCCTGACCCGGTGCCGCCCAGGATGATCATCGAGGTGGCCAAATCATTCAACGTGATGGACAGGGGAACACCGAGAGGGGCGCTCATTGCCACGCCCTGGGCTCGAAGCAACCCTGTCGTCGTGCCCACGGGAATCCTGGGAGACCTATCCCAGCTACACCGGGCCTTGATGCCTCTGGCAAACGCCACGGCTGCGTTCAACTCCGCCACGTCGACGTGGCCATGGAGGTACATCTCCCCCAGCTTGTCCGTGTCCCTCCATATCTGCGGCCGGGTCTGTCCCATCCACCAGCTGAAGGCCCTGGAAAGGAGGTCCGTTTTGCTGTACCGCCAGCCCTCGAACACCGACTGCAGGCCTGCGACGATGAGGCCCCACCCCAGGGCTGTGAGGGACTTTTCCGCGTACATCGAGAGCGTGCTGGCCCCTTCCATGGCGACGGTCTTGTCCTTGATCAGAACGATGAGGAACGCCGCCAGGGCGACACCGAGGATCCTCAACCAGGAAAGATTCATTGCTTTCACGTCCGGGTTGTAGCCGTAGTGACTCCGGAACTTCCGTCTGCCCGCGTCGATCCCGTGGACCCGGCAGAACTCGACGATCTGTTCCTTCTGTGTGTGCAGCCATTCGACCAGGAGATAGCGCACGACCTCGTCTGACTCCTCTTCTACGATCCTACACAAGCGCTCCTGGGCCTGTTTGTCCGGAAAGATATCGGACAATGTGGCCTCCGGCGGGGACGGCATGGTCCCGGACATCGCGTACTGCGCGGCCATTTCCCTGAATTTCATTCGTGTCTTATCGAACATCGTTACCTCCTGTGTTTCTTGCCGCCTGCGCCTTCCTCAGCATCCAGCCTGCCCTTTCCTTCAACACGAGGACCGTGACGATGATCCCAACGATGACCGCGGGGCCGGCAAGCATGGCCAGGAGGCTGAGCAACCAGATCCGGAACATCGGGAACAACATGACCACCACAAGCGCGACCGCGAATATCCAGGGCGCCGCAAAGGCCCACGTGAGCTCCTGCTCCCTGATCAACTGCTCTTCGATCATCTGCGTGGTGACGTGCCTTTCACTTTTCTTCGATTCAAATGCTTCCACAAGAACCTCCTTATTAGAACAGCTTCGGGGCGACGGAAAGCATGATGGCCCCGGCGATGATGGCTGCGACTCCAACTATGATGAGGATGAGGGGATTGTTCAGTCTCATTTCGTCCTCCCGGCCGTCTTTGCGGCCTTCTTCTCCGCATCGATCCTGGCCCATGCGGTCCGGACCGTTTCGGGGGACAGCTTGAATTCAATACTGTTCAGATAGGGCTTGCCGTCCTTGGTGTCGCGGGTACAGGCCTGGATCTGACCCATGCCCTCGCGGATCTCGGTCTTGCCACTATTACCGAGGCGCGCGGGACCGGTGTATGCGAAGGATCCATTCAGGCAGTACCAGCTCTGCTTGCTGTTCTGCGACGCCTTGAGTTTGATGTCCTTCATTTTGGACAGGTCAAGCTCGTGCGGGTTCACCGAACCAACAACGTTAGCCATGATCCACAGCTTCCCGGCCATGGGCAGGTCCTTGGACATCTCAGGATGGCCGGCGAAGAGATTGTAAAGCTCCATCGGGTTGCTTGCGGACGCGGCCTGCTTTATGGCGTTCTTAATGATCACGTCCCGGGGGTCGCCCTTCGGGGTGGACGTGCCGGTGTCGTTACATGCGGTCGCGAGAAAGAGAGTCGCTACCATTAGTACAGCTGTCAGTGTGCGTTTCATATGTTGCCTCCTTAAAAAGAGTGTCATTTACATTCCAGATCCTCGGGCGTCGTTTGGGGCCGGCGGCGGGGTCACGTCCGGGGCGGGGCCCTGGAAAACGTCGAGGAATTTGTCCAGGGGATTCTTCGCCTGTGCCCGGGGCTGTGTCTGCGGTGTCGGCTTCGGTGCAGGACTCTCCACCCGATACCGCCAGGGCGTGTTCGGCGTTGTTGAGACCTTCGGTGCAGGTGCCGGGACCTTCCTCACGACCTTCGGTGCCGGTGCAGGTTTCTCCGGGGCAGGTGTAGGAGTCTGTGACTCGGTCTGTTTCTCCTCCTCCGCCTTCTTCTCTGGGGTCTGGACCGTCTCCGTCTCGATGACGACATCAACGCCGCTTGATGTCCCCGGACCTTTCATGACCACCCAGGTGATGCCGCAGGCGATGATGAGGAGGATGAGGGCAGCGGTGCCGATGAGTAGGGGTTTTTTCGGGAACCTGGCGGAAAAACGACCCTCTACGTTGCCTCCTGCGCGCGTTTCCGAAGGGGGGGTGCTACTATGACCCTCCCTGGTTTTTCGGGGTGCTTCAGGCTGAATTTCGACCTCGCGCGGATGAGCCACTGGTGCGACGACACAGGGGGGTGCATCGGCCTCCTCCTGGGTCTCCTTCACGTCCGGGATGACCGGAACTGAAGACCCGAATGCGCCGCATCTGGGGCAAACGGCGATGTCGATCTCGTCCTCGGTGAGGATGCTGTCATAGTCGTGGGAACAACTGCTGCAGTGTAACTTAATCATGATGTGCCTCCTTATATGTCTAAGCCGTCATGACTATCCGGCCGGTTATGCTCAGGTTGCGGGGTCTCGTGGGTCCGCTGACGGGATTCTTTCTGCTTCTGCCGGTCAGCCTGCACCTGGTCCTTCAGGTTGTTCATGCCCTGGTCCAGCCGGTCAAAGTCGATGCCCTGGCGAGGGACCTGAGGGGCAACGGGACGCTGCCGGGAGGGAGTCTTTTCCATGGCCGCGACCTCTTTCTCTAGAGCCTCGATCTCCTTATCCATCGCCCCGATCTCGTCACGTTTCTCCTTCGCTTCGAGCTCCACCTGGGCGACAGCCAGGGCCTGCTGCTCCTCTCTTTCCTGTGCCCGTTGCTGTGCCCGGGAGATCCGCGTCTTCTTGTCCGCCCCGGCGTTCGCGGTGATCTTGTAGCCACGGCGGATCAGGCTGTCGGCAAGGGCGGCATTGATCAGTTTCCGGAGGGCATCGCGTTGCTTGAACTTGCGAGATGCTCCCGTTCCCTTCCGGCCGTCGGACAGTCTCCTCTCCGAGAAGATGATGTGGATGTGGTTGTTCTGACGACTGTGCGTGGCGACGGCATTCCCCGCGATCTTCTTGATCGTGGTCTCCTTAGCGTGGACGCTGAAGGAATAAAGATGGTCTCCTCCGAACAACGCCAGGCACATCTCATGCCCGACGCGAACCGCATCCTTCGCGCTGAGTTCGTTCGGAATCGGGATGAACGCCGTAGTCATGAAGCGGGCGTCCCTCCTGCGGGCCAGCTCCCTCTCCTTCACTCCGATCCATTCGTGCACGATGTTGAGCCGGTCGTCCTTGGTGATACCTGACGCGATCTCGTCAACAACGGTGATGTCGTTGAGAGCAGGTGAGGGACGGTGAGGATCGTTGAGCCACATAGCATCGTCGCATCCGAGATCGGGCATGTTGCAGCCGCCCCCGATGCTTTTGCTCGGCTTCGAGTCGTAATAGGCTTTTGCTCTCACGTCCGGGTTGTGCGCGGCACTGCTGTAATCGATGTCGTTCCAGGGCTTCCAGACTTTCTCAGGCATTAGTGGTGACCTCCGGTGAGTATGGTGACCTTGCTGGGATGAGCACGGCTAAGGTCCCCCTCCCTCGGGAGGGGGTTGGGGGTGGGGTCACTCTTGTGCCGAGCGCCCGGGTCGGGGTCTTGATGGATACGGGACCCCGGGAGGCCAGCGAGGTTCGTCAAGCTCCCCCGCGGTGGCAACGTGGTGGGGGGTGTGAGGATTGCGACCTGGTAGAGATGAAGCAATCCGGTCAAGCTCTCGTGCGACTCCATGGCCCAGGAGCACGAGGTATCATAGGGGCCCACCGAGACATGGCTACACGGTGGGAGGGACCCGGCTACCTCTTCGAATGACGGTTTCATCGTCATGAGAAGGGGTAGTTGGGCCTCCACGATTTCCGGTGATTTTGCGTTGAGCGAAATCACCGACCGAGCATCGCGAGGAAGCCAGTTTGCGTTCAGCAAAATGGCGGTTCCCGCATCGCGGGAACGTGAAAACGTGGAGGCCCACGACTGCCCAGTGCTGCCTGCGATCGAAGAACAGTGCATGCCCGTCATCGACGTTCCGCGTTGTCTGCGATCGATGCTCCACGCTGCCACGTCACCCTGCCCGGCCTTCATCATCCTCACCTTCCTCACCCTCACATTCATCTCGACGGCCTTCCCGTTCATCGTTTTTCTCACCTTCCATCACCTTCCTGCGGGGGCCTGCCGTAACGCCCGTCTGCACAGGTCAGTCTTGCCTTCTCGTCCTGCAGAAACATGATCAGGGCATCGAGGATGTCCTCGGGATGGCGGGGCTCGTTGACCATTTTTGCGATGGCCACTACGCGTCCCCTGAGCTTCCAGGTGGCGGCATGGTCGATGGTCAGGACTCGCTGTCCGTTTTTCGTGGTGAACGTTTTGACAGGCTGTGACAGGGCATACCAAGCGACCTTATTTGCAACTTTCCGGTACAGCTTCTCCCTCTCTCGGCCTTCCTTTTTCTCGAGTTCCGCGAGTTCCGCGACGGCCTTGTTGCGTTGTTGTTTTTTCAATTCCAGGGTTGCCCGTTTCTTCGCGAGGGATGCGGTCGATGTCATGATGCTTGACCTCCCTGAACGATCGCCAGACCTGCGTCATCCCCGGTATCGTCCGTACCGGTCTTCCCCTTCCGGCCTTCCCGGATGGCGCTTTCGATCTTGGGTGAGACGGCCTTCACGAGGTTGTTAACCCTTAATGTTCTCTCGTCCGCGTCCTTGATTTCAATGGCCGTCATGATCTTATCCAGGGTCGCCCTGGAGAGTTCGCGGCGGGATCCACTGAGGGGAAACAGGATGCGGCCAATCGCAAACTGGGCATCGCGGTATGCCTGTTCCACGGTCTCGCGGTATGCTTTGTCAGCCACGATGGAGGCGTATTCCTTCGCTTCCTTATCCTCGCGGCGCCACTCGAGCTTGCCCATTTGTTTGACGCAGGCCGGGCACACAAGACCCTCAGCGGTCCGGAATCTGCCCTTTCCTGTTTCAACTTCGCCATTACACTTTCTGCATTTGTTCTCCATGTGCGTTACCTCCTTTATTTAGATAGCCTTCTGTGCGCAGCACGCTTCCATCACCACCTCCGGGGCGTATTCGCGGAAGAGATCAAGGAGCTCTTCGCGGGCAGGGTGGTCAAGCGGGAGAGACTGCACAAGATCCAGCGACGTCTTGCCGCCCTTATCCCGGGCCCCGCCCTCCGCCCCGGCCTCGAGGAGGAGCCGTACGCTCTCCGTTCTCCTTGCTCTTTTCCGTCCCCCGACGTGGTTCATCGCCCAGTGGAGGGGAAGGTTATCGTACTTATCCCGTGCGTTCGGGTCTGCACCGTGGGAGAGGAGGAGCCGGACAAGTCTGTACTCCAGGCTAAGTGCCGCCAGGTGGAGGGGAGTGCGGCCCTTTCCGTCCCTCGCCTCCACGTCAGCGCCCTTCTCCAGCAGCAGACGGACAATCTCGGTACGTCCGCGGAGACACGCCAGGTGGAGGGGAGTGTTGCTGGCCTCGGTCCTCGCGTCCACGTCAGCGCCCGCCTTGAGGAGGAGGCGGGCAATGGTGAGATAGCCACGGCGGGCGGCCAGGTGTAGATGTGTCAGCCGGTAGCACGTATCGGCAAGGCGGTTCGGATCCGCCCCGGCCTCGAGGAGGAGGCGGGTCGCGTGGACTTTCCCCTCCTTCACTGCCAGCGCCAGCGTGACGAGCTTTCCCTTGTCCATCATGATGCTTGCTTCCCCCGGTAGTATGCCCTGTCGGCATATTTGATGGCCCAGGCTTCGACGGCATCACCGAGAACCCGCTCACCATCCGCAGAGATTCCGAGGCCCCTGGCGGCCAGGATGTCCCGCGTGGCGTCAATGATAGTGGCTACGATCTCCGGGATGTTTCTGCCGGATTTTGGGGGCCTCGGAATTTCCGTCACGGTCGCGGTCTGTTCTGTCTCTTCCTCTTCTTGTTCCGGTGGGGCTTCCTGTTCCTCTTCTTCTTCCTCTTCGCGTTCCGGTGCAACCTCTGTCTGTTCTTCCTCTTCTTTCACTTCCGGCGCCGCTTCCTGTTCTTCTTCGGGGGCTTCCTGTTCTTCCGCTTCCCGCCACTTCGCGATCTCCTCCTCGTCCCGCTCTTCATCGGCCTGGTATTTTTCATCCTGCAACCTCTCCCGCTCGGCCTCTCGCTCCCACATCTTGTACTCGCGATCTAATGCCCTGGACTTACAATTGATATTTCTGACGACGGCCTGCATCGCGTCCGCGGTGCCCCCGACGTTGTTGACAAGTTGTTGCTGCCAAGCGCGGTGCTCGTCGTCGTTCATGATGCCCCGACCTGGAGTGTGCGCCAGCAGCGTGCCAGCGGCGGAGATCGACATGTCCCCCTCTCGAACAAACTTGATCAAGGCAGGAATGCCCCTGGCCAAAATGTTGAGGCAAGCATCATAGTTGGTGCGGCCCATCCCGGCCTCCTTCGCGAGCTGCTCGGTCACGGTCGGTCTGCGAGTGCGCTTCCCTTTGGCACCACCTTGCGTCGTTTCCAACGCAAGGTCACCCTCCGCCTTCCCGGCCCGCTGACGTTCCTGTGCTCTTTTCTCAAGGATGGGCCGCTTCTTTTCCAGCAGGATGACGCGGTCGAGCGCGTGGATGATATTCCTCCGCCCGAGCTGGCAGTCGATCATCCAGATGATCGCGGCGTCCTCGTCCGGAAACTCGATCTCCCGGGTGGTGAAGGGCAACCCATGTTCCCTGGCAATGGCGTGGCGATGGTGGCCGTCCAGCAGGACCCGGGCGGTCGTGGTGATGCCGTGGTTGGTTTCCGGGATGACGGCGATGGTGAGGGGCTCCCGGATGCCCTCTGCCAAAATGCTGGCTTCGAGTTTCTCAAACTCGTGCTTGGCCAGCTTCGGGATGAGGTTCTGATACTTCGGTCGGATCTCGATGTTGTCATTAGTTCCCATATGTTACCTCCTGTTGTTGTTTGTGTTCGAGCCTGTCCTCCAGACCCGTGATGGTGAGCTGCCCCTGCCCGAGAGGAAAGAGAAGGCCACAAGCCGGGCAAAAGATTTCGTCCGGGGTGACGTAGCGACACTGGCCTTCCTGGATCGCGGCGCCACACGTTGAGCAGTGGACGGTCATGCCTCCTCCTTCTGTTCCGGGGTCATGGTTTTGATGCAGTGGAAGCAGACGAGGCCGTCACTATTCCGATAGTCTTCGTGGCCTTTGTTCATTTCGTTTCCGCAAAGTCTGCCGGGGTTGGTGGTGCCGGTCATGAGTGTCTCGTTATCCGTTGAGTCGTTGTCGGCGGCGGGCGTGTTGGTCGTTGTGGTCATATGCTTACCTTCCTCCATTAGATTTGGACATGCGGGAGTGGTGCGATGACCACTCCCTGCCAGGCTCGAGAGTTAGTCCCAGGCGTTATACCTGCAGTCCCGATTCTGGTCCGGATCTCTGTATTTGCTACACAGTTCGCAACAAATATAGATGCCCGCCTCGCCATCGTTGTTGTATGTTTCTTTGCCTCGCTCGGTTGCTATCTCGATGGCCTCGTCCTCGTCCATGTCGTCCTCCTCCATCGCGTTCACCGCTTGCTCCCGGACTTCTTTCTCCCAGTGCTCGGGGTCGTCGTGAAAAAGGTTGGCCTCGAGGTGATGACGGATCGCCTCCGTCGCCCTGGTTTCCCAGCCGCGGCCCGGAAGGAAACGATCCGGTCCGTCGACGCGATGCCCGTTGGCCGCGAGGATGGCCTCCCAACCCGTGACATTGGGGTCGGCCGTAGCGCGAAAAAAATAAGCCAGTTCACCGTCATCGTGAGACAGCCTTTTCTTAATGCACGGGGTATTCTTGGCCCACCAGGCGAAGCCCTTGCTCCACAAATCGAGATCCTGGATCATAACTTCGTTAACCTTCTTCGCTGCATCTCGATACCTTCGGTTTGCATCCTCTTTTGGTAATCTGTTCATGTGTTACCTCCTTGTATTGTTGTTGGTGTTTTACTTATCGTGCTCCCCTGCGCTCCGCGTCGTCGCGCTCCTCCTATCTGCCTGTCTCGGTCATGGTCATGCTGCCCTCCTCATTGCCCGCAAGTACCGATTCCAGTCCTTCGGCTTCGTGCTGTTGATGACGGGAGGCCTGTGATAAAACCACTCAATGCCGGCATCATCGAGTACCTTCACTAGGGCCTCGCTCTGCTGCCAGCCTGACTCATCAGCGTCTGTCGCGATAATGACCTGCCTCGCCTGGAGCTCTCTGGCCAGCAGCACCACGGACATATAGTCGCCGGTGTTGCCACTGGTTGCTGAGACCATGATGTCGACCTCGGAGTGAAAGATCTGCCAGTAACTCAGGGCATCAAGGGCGGATTCGGTGACCACGAGGTACTCTGCTTTGTCCTTCCCTGTCGGTCCCCAGAAAAGGGCTTTTACTCCGAAATGTGAGCGGAATTTTCTATCTTGGGTTCCGCGAAGGGACCACCCGACTATTATGTTTCCGTCAGGAAGCCTGGAAACGAAGCAGGCGTTCTTTCTGGCATCGGCGTGGATCAAACCCCGGAAAGCCTGTAGCGTTTTCCTTGTAATGCCCATTTTTTCCAGGTGGGCGAGGACGTGCTTTTTGATAATCATCGGTGTTTCGATCAAGGCTTCCCATTCACTGGACCGGTCCGGGGCCTCCTCTATCATTCGTGACGGGACGGTCATCGTGCTGACAATGTCCAAGGTCCCGATGTAGGGCTTCAGGATCTGCCGGGTTTTCCTCATGTTCTGCTGGCCCTCACGGTGATACACGAAATTGAAGGCCGGGCCACAGTCTCTTTCATCCTTCGACTTCCCCAACGTCATATACTCCTGGCCGGGATGGCGGCTATCTCTGACCACGATCCTGTCGCCGCCCCGGACGTACTTTTTGCTTGTCCTCGAGCTCTTCGCCCGGTCCAGCCGGAACCCCAGAGCCTCCGCCACCTGCCCGATGTCCACTGTCGCATTTATGGTCTTGATCTCCTGGTCATTGTGATGGGTTACTCTGTTTTCCACGCTTAGCCCTCCTGCTCCATTCTCATTGAGTCGAGGGTCTCGACGGGCTGACCCACAAAATACGCGTCGACGTCCTCGATCTTGTACCTGATGTTCCGCCCCGCCTTGTAGTACCGGGGCCCCTTCTTCTGCCAGCGCCACGTGCGTAATGTCGCCTGACTTATGCCGAACATCTCTGATATCTGGGCCTCGCTCAACATGTTGCGGCTTCTTAATTCCATTTGTCCCTCCGGCTACATCGTTCATGTCCTAATATATGCTAGCATATGCTTGTTGTCAAGAAGAAAACGACAAAAAGATGGAGAATATATGTGCTTGTTTATGCTAATATAGTGAAAAGCGAGAGGATGGGGCTATGGAGACCAAAACCGTAGGCGACCGTATTAAAGTGCTATGCTCAGTACTCGGTATATCGCAACAGACCATTGCCACGTTAACAGGAGTGAAGTTGACTGTCATCAACAAGGCGGCGCGAAACGTGTACACCCCCGCGATCCAGGTACTCCGTGACATCGCAACAGGCCTGATGGTCTCCGAATCATGGCTGGCGCTGGGAGAGGGACGGATCTTCCCAGGCCCGTTCGTGCTCCTGACCGCAACGGTGGAATCGGGCAGGCAACCTGGAGGTCGAAGCCAAATGATGTCAGCACGCGATGCCCATGACCTGGTGGAGTACCTGTTCGATGCCGAAGGCGTCGAATCTTGCTCCGTTGTTCGTGACGCTCGCCGGCCTGATCCTTTGTATTACGTGTGTCACCGTAGTCAGCAGGATGCATTCCTGGTGCTCCTGAGTGACAGGCTCACCTCCCCGGGCATCGAGGCCCTCCTCGTGGAGAAGAACATCGAAACAAATAGGATATCAGCTGTATCCCCAGGCGAAGTCGAGGAGGAGGACGAAGAGTCCTCAGCGGCGCTCAATATCTACATCGCTTTGTCCGAGCTCTATCTACCGAACAGCGATCCCGACGAGGCGCTGAACAAACTGAGGGCCGGCGCCGAGTACCTGATCCCCGAGTTGGCCGCCGCATTGCTGGATCGCGTGAAACCCGGGGACATTCTATCTCCTGGCCGGCTGGCTGCGAGCCACAAGGTGCAGTTGCTGGTCAAGGTGTTCGAGGAGCTCAACGTGGAAGAAGATGACATCGAAGAAGCGATCAAGATATATCTGCGATGATCGCTCGCGGCGCGCGGCTCGCAAGACCCCCGTTCCTGAACAACAACAACGCATTTACAGACAAAGACGGGCAGTAGATAAAAAGCAGAAGTCTCCGTTCCATGAGGCAGTAGGTAAACTGCTCCTTCACCCTCCTGTAGAACGCCAGGCCTGAGCTTCGCGCGGCCTGTGACAGCGGTGATATGCAAACCTCCTACTCCAACTGGACAGTAGGGAAAGAACAGGGGAGTTGACTTCTCTCTTCCGCCTCTGCCTTTCGGTGCGAGGAGGAGAGTGGATCCTGTTCTTTCCCTACTGTCCCTCAAGCTTTCGGCGAAATGACGAGTTTCCCCTGGGCCCCGTAACGTGGCGAACCGCCACGAGGGGCCGGCGTCGGAACATCGCGATCAGCACGTTGTTTACCTACTGCCCCATTGCTCCGAGAATGAAGGAAAGGGAGAAGGAGGGGGGTGGCGAGCCGCGCGAATTTCTATACCGCTTCTCTCCTTTAACTCTTATATACTTAAGCGAGCGTTACAAGCCGGACAAGGCCTGATCATCAACGGTTTCCAAAATCATTGGGTAGAGAAAGTGGGGCTAACGGTAGAGAAAGTGGGGCTAAAGGTAGAGAAAGGCGCGTCATCTATAATAGTCTGATGGTAGTTATATTATAGACCACATGCTGTATAGAATGACTTGACATACATTATAGTTGGTGATACAAGTTCATAGGAGGCACCCTTGATGAACGATCCACTAGTGGAATGTGTGCAGGAAGAAAACTCGAAAGTGAAGGGGAAGAAGAGGAAGCAGGTGCGGTATGGTACGGATATCGTCGTCAAGAACAATAGCCTAGTGACGGCGATACGCCAACCTGGCAGCGCCATGGGCTTGTCCGAGTACAAAACACTCTTGGCCATTATCGCTCACGTCCCCCGTGACATCGACATCGATTCTTTCCCCATAGGTCAGAGCGTTGTGCTCGACATCCCGCGGGAGGACATCGCGAAGGCATGCCGGGATAGTAAATTGCACGGCAAGAAGCTGGATGAAATACTCGATACCATCCATAGTGACAGAGTGCGAGTAAAGTATCCCGACGGTAAAATTCGACTCACCGCCTGGGCGGGTGTGATCGAATACCATCCTGACAGCGGTGACATACACGTGGAGATCGACCGGGAAATGATTCAGTTCCTTATTGCAGATACAGTCCTGGGATTCACACGGTTCGGTATGCCCGAGATCGCCGGCATGCGTTCCCTTCGGTCTATATTGTTTTATGAGTATGTCGCTATGAATGAATATGCCGGCACATGGGAACCCACCATCGAGGAGTTGCGGGTTATACTCCATGCTCCTCTCGAGAGTTATCCAACTACCGGTGCGCTATACAAGTATGTGGTGAGGCACGCCGTTAACGAGATCAACTCCACCCCCGACACCCGGCTGATGGTTAGGAGCGCCGAGTACGTCAAGAAGATGCGGAAGGCCGTTGCCGTCCGTTTCGAGATCTCGCCGAAATCCCATGATCACCCTGTCGCTATATCTCGTGATCTTCTCCTCAGTATTCCGCCCCGCCTGCGCAAGGATCAGCGTTTCCTCGGCACAATCAAGTACGAGATAGCCTTTAATAAGTCAGGGAGGAACTACAGCCCGGACCAGCTTCGAAGGGTAGTCCTGTATGCTCTGGAAAACGCGGAAGACAAGGAAGACATGGTAGCGTGGTTGCGGTATTGTTTCGACGCTGGACAGGGGAAAGACGGCGACTATTACTACATGCAGGGTGGGCGCTCGACCAAATACAATGGTCCCACCAATGAGATCAAGGTGACGTGGACGAACGTTCCAGATGACCAGAACCAGGAGATGTGGACCGCGAAGGACGGCACTTTGGATATTGGGAGCATGATTCTGCCGAAGGAAAAGGTCCAGGAGCTTCTGCGAACAGACCAACTCATCAGGGTGTACTGGTGAGTTGCTGTGCTACCCTTTCCGGGTAGCACAGCTTTCGGGCCCGGACTGCTTGCGTCTCCGTAATCGTTATACCCCTCTATTGTAAGACTTTCATGTTTATGATAGCTTTAAAGGAAATTATTAATCGGGATAGGGTAAAGCACTTGAACCTAGACGTTCTTGGGAGAATAAGCAACATTAACTTGCCCTTTTCAAAGGGGCTCTTCCCTCTTTTTGAAGCCGTCACGAATTCCATTCACGCAATACAAGAGCGGGTCGCCGAAGGTAGCGGTGAAATCATTATTACTGTAGAAAGAGGTCCCCAAGAGACGATAGAAGCTGATGACTATGAGCTTAGGCCCATCGAAGCCATTATCGTTGAGGACAATGGTATTGGTTTCAACGAGAAGAATTTTCTCGCATTCTTGACCGCAGATACGACGAACAAAGCTCATTTGGGCGGCAAGGGAATAGGCCGATTCGTATGGCTCAAAGCTTTCGAAAAGGTCCACATTGAAAGTACATATACCGAATCGGGTCAAATTTGGCAGCGTAGCTTCGACTTCCTGAGAACTGAGAAGGGAGTCGAAAACAATGAGTCCAGGGTTAACGGAAATCGGAGCCACCGAACCACCGTTTCTTTGTTGGAATTTGATGAACGCTATCAAGCGTCTTGCCCCAAAAAGACTGATGTAATAGCCTTACGAATCTTGCAGCATACCTTGTTTTATTTTCTCGGTAATAACTGCCCATCGATTATATTGCGTGATGGAGGCGTTACAATCAAGCTTAACGACCTCTTCGCTGAAAGAATAAAGGGATTCACGAAGAAAGATTCTTTTCGCATCAAAATGCATGATTTCGAGATAACCCATCTTCATATGTATGCAACTGATGATAGCAGGCATCAGATTCATTATTGTGCTGATAACAGAGAGGTACGGAGAGAAAACATAAGCACGCATATCCCCGATTTGTCCAGGAAACTTAGAGATGAGGACGGGAATTCTTTTGTGTATTCTTCTTATGTGTCCGGAGATTATCTGGACGCAAGGGTGAATTCCGAAAGAACTGATTTCAATTTCCCCGATGATACTTCTCAGGGCCTCTATGACGAGATCACGAGAGACGAGTTAAACCGAGGCATCGTTGTTGAGACAAAAAATCATCTCAAGCCATTCTTGGAGAAAATTCATGCTGACAAAATGGAGAGCATGGAGAAATATATCAGAACTAAGGCTCCACAGTATCGACCGTTGTTAAAATACGAAACTTACTTATCGGAAATTGCTCCAGATCTTCCCGAAGAAAGATTGGACTTGGAACTGCACAAAGCAAAATCAAGGTTGGAACTAACGCTGAAAGAAAAGAGTCAATCGGTTCTTTCGGTGGATCCTTCCAAGATCGATGATATCGAAACGTACAGAGCCCAATACGATAGTATGCTCGAAGAGATTAACGAACTGGGCAAATCTCAGCTTGCTCAGTATATTGTTCATCGCAAATTCATTCTCGACCTGCTCGAACGTAGATTGGAAATCGATAAGGACTCGAATAGATATCAACTCGAACAAGCAATCCATGGCATTGTCTTTCCTTTGCGGAACACCTCGGATGAAATCGATTATGAAAAGCAGAATCTTTGGTTGATAGATGAGAAACTGTCTTATCATAACTATCTCGCTTCTGATATTCCCTTTAATAAAATGACTCCGGTTAGTGTGGGCAGTCGCAAGAGACCTGACATAGCGATATTCAACGAACCTTTTGCTTTCGTAGAACATGATGCGCCTTTTGGATCTGTGGTAATAATAGAATTCAAGAGACCGGTTAGAGATGATTACTCAGATAATGAGAATCCGATTGACCAAGTGCTTGATTACGTGAGAAAAATCAAGGCTGGGGATAGTTTTGATAAAACTGGCAGGCCTATATCGATACCTAAAGACATTCCGTTTTATGTATATATCATGTGTGATCTCTTGAAAAATATGAGGAAATTTGCTGAGAACGCCTCGCTGATAGCAACACCTGATAACATGGGTTATTTCGGATATAATGCTCCGCTTACAACATACGTCGAAATAATCTCCTACGACAAACTCATGTCCGATGCGAAGAAGCGAAATCGAGTCCTTTTCGACAAGCTATTTCTTTGACCTTCAATCTTTGCTTCCAGGGTCGCATACGGGGTAGCACAGCTTTTCCCTCTTCCCCCCGAATGCCTCGTAACCCCTTGAAATAACAAGCGCGCCTGGCACGACTCGAACGTGCGACCTACGGATTAGAAGTCCGTTGCTCTATCCAACTGAGCTACAGGCGCGTGGTGGACTATTATAGCGGTTTTGCCTTCTGAATTCAATAGAATCGGGAGGGCGGCGGGGTGGCGCAAAATCTGTGGGTCTTTCATTATCTGCTTGAAAAAATAGCAGAGTAAGGTTATGTTGTTAGCGTTCACGGACTCTGGACAAACGGTTTTCGACTTTCATATATCAAAGAGGTGGAGCAATGGGCAGTGTGATGAAGTGGAGGAAGAAGAAGATCAGGAAGCACAAATACAAAAAATTAAGAAGAAGAACGCGGCACCAGCGGAGGAAGTAGCGAGCGCATAACCTCCATATTGACTTCGTCCATATTGCCCATCTTCGGCGTCTCCATGACGCCGGCCAGATGGGCAAATCTTTTGTCCCTCACGAGCATCCGGAAGAATTTGAGGCCGATCTCACCCTGCCCGATATGCCAGTGACGGTCGGCATGGGAGCCGGCCGCCGCCTTTGAATCGTTCAGGTGGAAGAGGCCGATCCTGTCGAGGCCCAGCATCCTTTCGAACTCATCGAGGAATTCCTTCCAAGCGCCCTTCTTCCGTATGTCGCAACCCGACGCGAAAAGATGCGCCGTATCGATGCAGAACAGGGTCTTCTCCTTGCTGGAAACACCCTCGTATATGCGAGCCAGCTCCTCGATGTCCCTTCCTATGACATTCCCCTGCCCGGCGGTGTTCTCGACGAGGACCGTGACATCATGCCGGTCATGAACGCGGTCTATCGCCTCGGCGGTTATTTTCGCGCCCCAAAGCCTGTCGGGACGGGACCCGGGATGAACGACAAGAGACCTGATCCCGAGTTTCTCGCAAAGGGCCGCCTCATGGAAAAACCCTTCAAGGTTCCGCTCGTCCCCGTCGATCTTCGCGAGGTTGGGAAGGTAGGAAAGGTGGGCGAAGACGGGCACCTCCGCCGACAGGCGACTGGAGGCCACGAGGTCGGCGTCGGACGGTTCCCTTTGCTCCCACGACCGGGGGTTCTTCACAAAGACCTGCACGACCTCGCACCCGAGCACTTTCGCTCCCTTCAGTGCGTCGTCGAATCCCTTCGCTATGGAAACATGGAAACCGATCTTCATCGCGGGCCCGATACCGGGAACAGGATAGTACAAAAACCCTTGCAAAGAAAGATGGAAAGATGCACAATGTAGACCATGAACGCAGAAACCATTGGAATAATCGTCGGCGGCGGACCCGCACCGGGCATCAACGGCGTCATCAGCGCCGCAACCATCGAGGCCATTAATTCGGGGAAGAAAGTGGTCGGTATCAAGGGCGGTTTCAAGGCCCTTTTCGAGGGACAGAAGGACATATTCATGCCCCTGACCATCGATGACGTCTCCCGCATCCACGCGTCGGGAGGGTCCATCCTGCGCACGTCCCGGGATAAGCCGGAGAACGCCAAGGCGAAGTTCAAGACCTTGATGGCGACTTTGAAAAGCGCGGGGATCAAGTACCTCATCACCATCGGCGGCGATGGCACGCTTTACATGGCGAACTGGATCGACCGAGAGGCCCGGGGCACTATCAGCGTGGTGCACACCCCGAAGACCATCGACAACGACATACCCCTTCCCGGCGGCTTCTCCACCTTCGGGTTCCAGACCGCCCGCCACGTCGGTGTCTATATTGTCAACAACATCATCGAGGACGCCCGCACCATGGGCCGCTGGTATTTCATCACCGCCATGGGAAGACACGCGGGGCACCTGGCGCTGGGCATGGGTAAGGCGGCAGGAGCAACCCTGTCACTCATACCCGAGGAATTCCCCGAGGAAAAGCTCTCCTTCAAGAAGGTCGCCGACATCCTCACGGGTTCCATCCTGAAACGAAAGAGCATGGACAGAGACTATGGCGTAGCCATCCTTGCCGAAGGGATATCGGAGAAGTTCGACCTCGAAGAGCTCAGCAAGCACGAGGAAGTGGAGCGCAACGAGAAGGGCGAGCTCAAGCTCTCGGAGATACAACTGGGACGGGTCCTCAAGGAGTTCGTGAACAAGACCCTTTCAGAAATGGGCATTGAGGTCAATATCGTAGACAAGAACATCGGCTATGAACTCCGTGCCGCCAACCCGATACCTTTCGACGTCGAATATACGCGCAACCTGGGCTATGGCGCCGTCAGGTTCCTTCTCAAGGGCGGCACCGGCTCGATGATAGTCGCCTACGAAGGCAACCTGAGACCTCTTCCCTTCGTGGAGGTCATCGATTACAAGACAGGAAAGGTCAAGATCAGGACCGTGGACATGGCGACAGAAACGTACGAGGTCGCCAGAAAGTACATGATACGCCTTGAGAAGGAGGACTTCGAAGCCCCCCATCTGGCTCATCTCGCAAAGACCGCCAACATGTCGCCGGAAGATTTCAAGGCGCGCTTCGAGTATGTGCTCGGCACGTATGGCTGCTAGATACCGTCCTCCGACGCGTATCCGCTCAGCCTTGCACACATGACATGATAGACGAGAGGAAGAAATTCCAGGAAGTCCTCAATGTCGGCCTTGAAGTGATCCAGACAAGGGACATTGATATCCTTCTGGAACGGATTCTCACGAAGGCCCGGCACCTGACGAACGCCGACGCGGGATCTATTTACATAAAGGACGGCGATACCCTCCTGTTCCGCTACACCCAGAACGAGACCCTCCAGAGACAACTCCCCGCCGGCAGGAAGCTCATCTATTCAACCTTCACCATTCCCGTCAACAACCAGTCCATCGCGGGGTATGTAGCCAACACGGGAGAGGTCCTGAACCTCGAGAACGTCTACCATCTCGACGGCAATGTGCCCTTCTCCTTCGACCCTTCCTACGACAGGCTCTCCGGATACAAAACGCAGTCCGTTCTTTCCTTTCCCTTGAAGACACACGCCGACGAGGTGGTCGGGGTGCTCCAGCTCATAAACGCCACGAACCACGACGGGCATATCATCCCCTTTCAACCCGATGACGAACCCTTTGTCGTCCACTTTGCCAACAACGCCGCCATCGCCGTCGAGCGGGCGACGATGACACGGGACATCATACTGCGCATGATAAAGATGGCGGAGCTCAGGGACCCGATGGAAACGGGCGCCCATGTCAACCGCGTCTCATCCTATTCCGTCGAACTCTACGAGGCATGGGCGGCAAGCAAGGGAATCGGCAAGGTGGAAGTGGAGCAGAACAAAGACATCCTCAAGATGTCCGCCATGCTCCACGACGTGGGCAAGGTGGCCATAACGGACCTCATCCTCAAAAAACCGGCCCGTCTCGACAGCTACGAGTACGAAGTGATGAAACAGCACACCTACCTCGGGGCGCAGCTCTTCGCCCATCAGCGCTCCGATTTCGACAGGGCCTCCTTCCTTGTCGCCCTCAACCACCACGAACGGTGGGACGGCAAGGGCTACCCCGGCTACATCGACTTCAAGACAGGCGAGCCGTTGCGGGGTTTCGAGGACTTGAGCGGCAGGGCCATCGGCAAGAAAGGGGAGGAGATCCCCGTCTTCGGCCGCATCGTCGCCATCGCGGACGTCTTCGACGCCTTAAGCTCGGGAAGGTCCTACAAGGAACCCTGGGAGGAAGAGCGTGTCCTCGAAACGATGGACCACGAACGGGGCAAGCACTTCGATCCCGAAATGCTCGACGTCTTCTTCTCCATCCTCGACGTCATCCGCAACATCATGCAAAGGTATCCGGATAACAACGAGTAAAAAGACGGCTTGAACCGCTTGAGCCGCTCGAACCGCTTGAACGTTAAAAGCAGAGACCATTTTTCTTTCTGAGGAAAGATGTCTTGGTCTTTAACGTTCAAGCGGCTCAAGCGGCTCAAGCCGTCTTTAGATGTATATGCGTTTGATCCTTCTCGATATCTTGCAGAGTATTTCGTAGGGGATGGTTCCGGCCAGTTCGGCCATTTCGTTCGCGGAAATGCGTGTGCCTCGGCTGGCTCCTTCGCCGAGGAGGATCGCCTCGTCGCCGCTTTCCACGCCGTCGATGCCCGTCACGTCGGCGAGGGTCCAGTCCATGCACACCCTGCCGACGATACTGCATTCCCTGTTCTTGATGAGAACCCGGCCCTTGTTGGAAAGAGACCGGGGGTATCCGTCGGAGTAGCCAACGGGTATGTATGCTATCCGCGTGTCCCGGGGTGTCTGGTAGGTCCTCCCGTAGCTTAAGGGGACCCCGGCGGAAAACTCCCTGCAGAAGGCGATGCGGGCAACGACCTTCATGACCTGCCTCAAGGGGAGGACCTCCTCCAGGGAACGTGACGGGTGGGAACCATAGAGGCTTATCCCCGCCCGGACGAGGGAAAAATGGGCCTCGGGATAGGTGACGATGGCACCGCTGGAACTCATGTGTGTGTACGCCGGGTCGAGGCCTGCCGCCCTGAATGTTTCCACCACCTTTGCGAAGGTCCTCACCTGGGAGAGCCCGTACTCATCGCGCACCTCCGGCGAAGGAAAGTGGGTCATGACACCTTCCGCCTTGAGACCCGGCGCGTCCGCAAGGATTGCGGCGACCCTTTGCGCCTCGGCAGGTTTGAAGCCGAGCCGTCCCATGCCCGTATCGAACTTCACGTGCACCCGGACCGGCCGCGCGAACTCCTTCGAGAGGGCGGCAAACCTTCCAAGGAGGGCGTCATCGTAGATGACCGGCGTGAGATCGTACCGGACGACAGGTTCGATCTCCTCCCAGGAGAAGACACCGCTCATGATGAGAAGGGGTGTCGCTATCCCGCCCTTCCTGAGGTCCACGCCTTCGTCGACAGTTGCTACCCCCAAGTAGTCGATGCCGATGGACTCGAGCCTCTTCGATACCTCGAGGGCCCCGTGCCCGTAGGCATCCGCCTTCACGACACCGAGAAGCCCGGTACCGGGATTAAGGCGCCGCCCGATGGACCGGCAATTTTCCTCCAGGGCGCCAAGGTCGATATAGGCGACCGCCCTCGAAGAACTCGACATCGAAAACCTCCTCTATTGTTGCCGCACGGAACCGATATCACGGAACACCCTGTCGCACGCCGCGATGGTCCGTTCGATCTCTGTCTGGTCCAGCGCCAGCGTGACGAAGGACGCCTCGAACTGGCTGGGAGCGAAAAAAACACCCTCCTCCAGCATGGCCTTGAAGAACCGTTCGTAGAGGTCCCTGTTCGACGCGGCCGCGCTGTCGTAGTCCGTTACGGGGGTCCCGGAGAAGAAACCCGTGAACATGCCTGTCGTGGAATTCACTGTGTAGGGAACGCCATACCTGCCGGCCATGGACGTCATCTCTTTCGACAGGGTCTGTCCGGCCTTCTCGAGTCGGGGATAGATCTCGCCGGAGGCACGCTTGAGGCCGCTGAGAACATGCAGACCCGCCCGCACGGCAACAGGGTTCCCCGACAGGGTGCCGGCCTGGTACACGTCGCCCAGGGGAGCCAGTCGTTCCATTATGTGTCTCTTGCCGCCGAAGGCCCCTATGGGGAAACCTCCCCCGATTATCTTGCCGAGGCAGGTGATGTCGGGATCGATGCCGTAGATGTGCTGGGCGCCGCCGAAGGCCACGCGGAAACCGGAGATGACCTCATCGAAGATGAGAAGGACACCGTGCTTTTTGCACAGAACCTCGATACCTTTGAGGAAACCATCCTCGGGAAGGATGACACCCATGTTCCCCATGATGGGCTCCACAATGACGCATGCAATGTCGTCGCTGCTTTCAATGATGTGCTCCACCGTCTCGAGCCTGTTGAACTCGGCAACATATGTATGCTTCGCCAGGTCCGCGGGCACCCCGGCGCTGTCGGGGATGCCGAAGGTGGCAAGCCCCGAGCCGGCCTTGACGAGCAGGCTGTCGACGTGCCCGTGATAGCAGCCGCGGAACTTGATGACGCCGCTTCTGCCCGTGTACCCCCGGGCAAGCCTCAGGGCGCTCATTGTCGCTTCCGTGCCTGACGTCGTCAGGCGCAAGAGGTCAATGGAGGGGAAGGTCTCCGTGATGAGCCGCGCGAGCTCGATCTCGTGGGGATGACAGGCCCCGTAGCTCGTCCCCTCCTTGAGCGCTTCGGTGACGGCGGCGACAAGCCCCTCATCGGCGTGGCCGAGGATGATGGCCCCCCAGGAGGCCACGTAATCGATGAAAGAATTCCCGTCGACGTCGTAGAGGCGCGAGCCCTTCGCCCTCTTCACGAAGAAGGGCCTGTCGTGAACGGACATGAAGGCCCTCACGGGGCTGTTCACGCCGCCGGGTATGAGCTTTCCCGCCTCTTCACAGTAATCGTCCGATCTGGTCTTTATCATTTCCTCACCGCGAAGGATGTCTTCTTGAACTCTCTCAGGCTGAAAAGCACCCGGTAATCCCCGATGCCCGACCGTGACGCCATCCTGGCGACAGCGGCCAGACACTCTTCCCTTGTCCTGCCGTGCACCATGGTGTAGAGATTGTAGTCCCAGTACCCGCCGGTGTCACGCTCATAACAGTGGCTCACCTCGTCGAAACCCGCCATGACCGTGCCGACCTTCTCCACCTCCGCCTCCGGGACGCACCACACGACCATGGCGTTGCCTTCATAGGAAACGGAACGGTGCGCAACCATGGCGGCTATCCTCCGGATGATGCCGGCCTTCTTGAGCGCCGCAAGTTCATCTATGAGCTCTGCTCCCGACATCCCCATTTCTCCCGCCATCTCGTCGTAGGGCCTTTCGCATACGGGGAAATCGGTGGGCAGAGCTTCCAGAACCTTTTTCATGTGGTTCTATTCTTACACATCGGGAAAAACGTTTTCAAACAAATTCGGAGCCAAAAAAGACTTTACATCGCACCCGCTAACATGTTGTAACTAACCAATCCGGCACTGCCGGCGCGAGCCAGCATCAAGGCATCGAAGGCGTTGAAACAATTCCTTAAGGAGCTTGCAAGATGGCAAAACCCGCATCCAGAGTAGAACAGATCCCGCCCTATCTCTTCGCCAGAATAGACAAGAAGAAGGCTGAAGTCAGACAGAAAGGAATGGACCTTGTCGATTTCGGGATAGGCGATCCCGATATCCCTACTCCGGGCAATATCATCAGCAGAATGCTGGAGGCAACGCAGGACCCGCAGAACCACCGTTATCCCAGCTACGAAGGAATGCCGGAGTTCCGCCAGGCGGCTGCATCATGGTACAGGAAGAGGTTCAACGTGGACCTCGACGCCGCGACGGAGGTCGTGACCCTCATCGGCTCCAAGGAAGGCATCGCCCACATCCCCTGGGCGTACGCCGAGGAAGGTGACGTCGTGCTCGTCCCTTCCCCCGGATATCCCGTCTACAGGATAGCGACCATGTTCGCCGGCGCGACACCCTACATCATGCCCCTCAAGGAAGAGAACGGGTTCCTTCCCCGCTACGAGGACATCCCCGAGGAGATATTGAAGAAAGCAAAGCTCCTCTTCATCAACTACCCGAACAACCCCACTGGAGCCTGCGCCGATGACGCATTCTTTGTAAAGACTCTGGAGCTTGCGAAACGCTATGACATCCTCGTCTGTCACGACGCCGCATACAGCGAGATCGCCTACGACGGATACAGGCCGAAGAGCATCCTCGAGTTCGACAGGGAAAAGAAGCATTGCCTCGAGTTCCATTCCCTTTCCAAGACCTATTGCATGACCGGCTGGAGGATCGGCTTCGCCGTGGGCTGCGCCGATGGAATCTACAATCTCGGCAAGCTGAAGACGAACATTGACTCCGGCGCCTTTCAGGCCATCCAGTACGCCGGCATCGAGGCCCTCACAGGCAGCCAGACATCCGTCGCCGAGCTCAACAGCAGGCTTGAAAAAAGACGCGACATGGTCGTCGAAGCCTTCAAGACCCTGGGGATCGACGTGCAAAAACCGAAGGCCACCTATTACATCTGGGCGCGGGTGCCGAAGGGATACACCTCCTCCGATTTCTGCGAGAAGCTCATCGAGGAAACCGGCATCGTCGTCACCCCCGGCAGCGGCTTCGGCGACGAAGGCGAGGGCTATTTCCGCATCTCCATCACAATCGGCGAAGACAAGATAGCCGAAGCGGCGAAAAGACTAAGGTCGTTCAGGATCTGAACGACCGCTTGAGCCGCTTGAACCGCTTGAACGCTAGAGACAAAGACCCTTTCTTTTCAGTAGAAGAGGAGGGGTATTTTGTTTTTTAGCGTTCGAGCGGCTCAAACGGTTCAAGCGGCTGCAACCATCTTTTCGGTTGCAACTGTCTTTTAGATGGATAGCCTGTTTCTGCCTTGTTTCTTGCTCTGGTACATGAGGGCGTCGGCCCTCTTTACGAGGGCGGCGGTGGAGTCTTTCTTCCGGGCGAGGGTGGCGCCGAGGGATATGGTGATGCTCTTCGTTTCCTTTTCGAGGGAGATCGATGACCTCTCGACGAGGACCCGGAGTTTCTCTCCCACGTGACGCAGTTTCTCTTCGTCCACGCTGGCTACTATGGCGACGAATTCCTCGCCGCCCCACCTCACGACCACGTCCGATGACCTCAGGCCGTTGCGGATGGTGGCTGCCACAAGACGCAGGACCCGGTCTCCGGCGTCATGACCGTACGTGTCGTTGACGGTCTTGAACCTGTCTATATCGATGAAAAGGACCCCGAAGGGCCAGCCGTAGCGCTTCAATTCCCTGAGCTTCCCCGAAAGGTTCATCTGACCGTATCGTCTGTTGCCGAGTTTCGTCAGCGGATCAAGGAGTGCCATCCGTTCAAGCTCACGGATCTTGCGCTCCAGGTCCTCGGTGGATGAATTGTCGCTGAATATCTGCGCGGCGCCAAGCACCTTGCCGCGGTCGCCCAGGATGGGTGTCGTCCGCACGGTGACGGGGACCTCGTGGCCGTCACGATGGTGGAAGAAGACCTTCCCCTCCACGCTCTTTTTTGACTCCATCGCCTCGTGGAGAAGACATCGATCCGCGCAGAGACTGGTGCCGCGGTTATCCACGTGCATGAGAAGACCATCCCAGCAGTGTCTTCCGACAACCTCACTGCGCCTGTACCCGGTCATCTGCCCGGCGGCGTCGTTCCAATAGACGATTGTACGGTCCCTGTCGACGAGATAGACGCCCTCGTAGAGGCTGTCGAGAAGCCTTCGGTAAGACCTGTCGGTCAACAGGTTATCCGTCCGACCCTTCATCTCTACCCGCCGCGGCCCCCTACGATGATCCCCGGGATCCTGAGGGTGGGCTGCGCGTCGGCCACGGGAACGCCCTGGCCGTCCTTGCCGCATGTACCGATCCCGAACCCCAGGTCCGTGCCCACCATATCGATGTCCTTGAGCACCTTGAGCCCGTTGCCCATCATCGTCGCGTTCTTTATCATGGGCCCCACCGTACCTCTCTCAATTATATACCCTTCCGATATCTCGAAGACAAAGTCTCCGCGCACGGTATCAACCTGTCCGCCCCCCATCTTGACGACAAGGATGCCGTCGTCCACGGAGGCCAGGATCTCTTCGGGGTCGTCGCTTCCCGGAAGGATCATCGTATTGCTCATCCTCGGGATGGGCCTGAAACGGTAGGACTCGCGCCTGCCGTTGCCCGTCGAGGCCATGGAGTGCTTCATGGCATGAAAGCGATCGAAAAGGTAGTTCTTGAGGACCCCCTTCTCAACGAGGACCGTCCTTTCAGAGGGAACACCCTCGTCGTCGAAGGCATAGGTCCCCCGCATGTGGGGCAGTGTCGCGTCGTCGACAACGCTCACCAGGGGCGACGCTATCCCGGTGCCGAGAAGCCCCTTGTAGCAGGAGAGCCCCTCCATGGCAAGGTCCGCCTCCAGGCCGTGCCCGATGGCCTCGTGGATCATGGTGCCTCCCGCCTCGGAGGCGAGGACGACCGTCTTCATCCCCATGGGCGCCTCGCGTGCCGCGAGAAGGCCCTGAAGGCGCCTCACGGTCTTTCGCGCGAGCCCCTCCATGAGTTCGTCAGTGAAGAACTCGAAGCCGTGGAAGCCGCCCACCGCCTCATAGGACGTCTGCATCTCGGAGCCGTCCCTGCCGACGAGGAGCACCGTGAGAACGACCTGCATGCGGCTGTCATTTCTCACGCCTTCCGAGGTGGTCGCGATCCTGACGTTCTGGCGGGTGTCGCGGTACATAACACGGACCTGGGTGATGCGGGGCTCCATCCCGCGGGCCATGGACTCGAAATTCCTGACGAGGGCGAGCTTCTTTTCAACCGGGACGCCCCCGGGGTCTTCTCCTATGGAAAAAGGATATGCCGCCGCCCCTTCGCCCCCGGCGATACCGACCGCACCCTCCCCACGATCTGACCCGTAGCGGGAAAGCTGTCCGGCCAGATCGACGAGACGGCCTTCATCGAAGGAGTTCGTCGAGGCATAATAGCTTTTCCAGGGGGTAATGACCCTCAAGCCCACCCCCGCGTCCTCGCCCTTCTCGAGCTTCTCCACCCTGCCCGATTCGAGCTGGATGAGAGTGTAGGCCCGTTCATCGACATATACATCGGCATAGACGCCGGAGCGCTCCATGAGCGTCTCGAGAACCCTTTTCTCATTGAACATCGGGAACCTCCCTGAACCTGATGCCATAGTTTACCATATCGGCCATTATTCCCCTGACATCGTCCTCGAAACCGGAGGGATAGATGAGTTCGATGAGTCCCCGGTCCCCGTCGATCACGGAGAAGATCGCGACATCCTCGTAAGACTCGAGGACGGCCTTGAAAAAACCGATGCCGCTGCGGTCAACAAGAAACCGTTTCGTTCTTTCCTCGATCATGATGGGCTCCCCCGGCAAGACCCTTACGTTTAGCGGCGCATCCCTTCGAGCATCTCCACGAAGGCCTCGATGCGCATCTTCGTTCTCGTGTCGAGGGCCCTCGGGACGTCTCCCTCCACGGTGAGGATGGGAACGGAAATGGTCTCGCGAAGGATGACATCCTCAATGGCCCGGAAACAAAAGGCCTGCACGTAATGGATGACGCCCTTTATCCCCCGCCGCGCTATCTCGTCGCCCATGTCCTTCAGGCGAGCGAATATGCCGTAAGGGTACGTGTAGAGAAGATACCTCTCGACGATGTCCTGCGTTTCGTAAGGCAGGGCGAACTGCCGCTGTGTCTCGTTATAGACGACCTGCCCCCCCACGCTTTCCACGAAATCATAAAGACCGCTGACAATGGGGGGAACACCGATGTACCCGAGGGGTATCCCCTGCAGACTCTCCCTCTTTCGCGCGCTCGCGATGAACTCATCCGCCGACGAGCCATACCCCTCCATATCGCCGAGCATGTCCGAGGAGCCGACGAGCCAGAGATGGTTCTCCGCCCCCGTCACATTGCGCTCGCTCCACGTCATCGTATCGATCTCGGAGAGCTTCTCCCTTACCCCGGCGATCCGCACCTCCACGTCCGCGAGAGACCCCTCGTCAACGGAGAGCTCCTTGCTCAGCTTCTCTATCTCTCTCGCGAGCACTTCCCTGTCGCGATCGTAGGGAAAAGAAAAAGGGATCGTCCTAACTCCCCGGTAGCGAAGGATCTCGGCGAGGGCCTGCGTGTTGCTGCAGTCGCCTTCCATGACGGTGATGACACCGGCCACCTCCTTCTCCATGATGACGCCGTAGATGCCTTTGATCCAGTTGCACATGCTCTTCGGGAAACCGTCGCGCTCCGCGCGCTCGATGAAGCGGCCCGGATCGGGGTCCGTAACGAAGATATTGTTCAGGTCGCAGGGTTCGTACCCCGCGGCGAAGATGAGTTCCACGGGGATCGTGGTGGTAAAACCGATGATCCCCTTCGATGTCGGTGATGATGTCATGCTCTTAAAGCTACTATGTTTTGCCGCGCCCTGCAACCGTTTCAGCAGGACATGATTGTCAGGTACGGTCTTTTTAGTTTCCTATATGCCATACGATATCCCTGCCGCATGTTTTTATAGTCACTATACGACCATAATAAACCATCAGGCGTGCCTGCCGGTCTTTCGCCGTGCCAGTGTCCTGTCGGCATAACGCGGATCATCGGTCACCCTCTTCCCAACGGTGACGAAGGGTGGTATCGAAGACTCCGCGAGGAGCATCATGAGCCCCTCATGTCTACCCCTGTACCTGTCCAGTTCATAGTACTGGTTGTTCCAGAGAAAGCAGATACGCTCCCTGACAAGGACCTCCGTCTTCGGGTCCATGAGGCGGGCGAGGCTGAGGTATTCCTGCTCGGGGATAAGCTCCTCCTCCTCTATCGGAAGACTGCGGGCACCCGCATGCCTCGTCCTTGCCAGAAAATGGAGATAGACACCATCCTGCCCCCTCCTTCGTATCCTCGTTACCTCCCTCCTGTCCCTCGAGCGGAGATACACCTGCTCCATATCGATCCTCTGATGGGCCGGAAGAGCGGCGAGGTCGACATGCCTGACGAGGTATTTCTCCCCCGTGGGAGGCACGTCGGGTATGCCGAGAAACCTCGCTATTGCCGAAAAGGCCCTCTTTATCTTCCCCTCGAAATCGGTGCTGTTGTCGACGATCTTGAAACGGGGGTGGCCGAGCCAGCTCTCCTTGGTCCTCAGGTCTATGCTGAGCGCCTCTTCGGGAGTCTCCAGGCGGGCCGTGTTGTTCTCCCCCGTGTAATACTCGGCGGCGCCGTCCGCCGCCGTGACGAGATGGATGACCCCGTCGTAGCGGTGGCGGATGGCGGCCCGTGTCAGGCCCTTCTTTTTCAGGATGCCGTTGAAGACGTCGTCAGTGAGGAAGGCCCTGATGTCCATGATGCCCCTGTCGAGGAGTATGACCTTCCTGCGCTCGGGGAATATCCTCGATACCGCCTGCTTGTATGTATCCTCGAAGGACATCTGCATGTCGAAGATGGCCTCCTCGAAGACCACTATCTGGCCCGGTTTGTCCATCTTGCGCCTGTCGATGCCGTTGCCCGTGATAAGAGTCGCCGTCTCGGGCACAACAAAGACCATGAAGCCGTGATCGGAAAGCTTCTCCGTAAGATAGGCAAGCGACGAACTCTTCCCCGAACAGGGTCCTCCCGTAAGAACGATCATGCTCACAGGCTGCAACAGTCGGGAACTAGCGGGCATACCAACTCCTCATTGAGGGAATGTTCTTACTGCAACGGGCGGCCCGGACTCGGTCCGGAACCCGGCTGCTTTTCCATCCCGACCACTTTTCCTGGATTCCGGCCTTCGCCGGAATGACGAAGAGCGCTTTCCTGCATTGCAACGCTCGAGCGGTTTAAACGGTTCAAGCGATTCAAGCGGTTTGTCAGCTGTTTACTATGTTTCTCCAGTCCGTCACGACGGGGTCGAAGCCCCGGGACTTGAGCATGGCCTTGATCTCGTCGAAGTTCCGGGGATCGAAGACCTCGAACTGGCCGTCCTCGTACTTGTGTTCCCCTTCGAGGTATCCCCCCACACGCGTCGAGGAACCTGCCGACATCTTCGTGACGCCGAACTCGAGTATACTGTCCCGGAACCGGGGCGTCTCCCGGGTGGAGATGCTGATCCCCACGCGGGGGAAAAAGAGCCGCGCGGCGGTCATGATCTTCAACATGTCCCTGTCGGATACCTCCTGGTACTGGTGGATGTCGTCGGCTACGCGCCTCAGGCGCGGAAAGGCAAGGCCGAACTCAACACCGGGATACCTCTTTTCGAGGCTGCGGACGTGCTCGAAGAGCGCTATGACGTCCCTGCGCCAATCCGTGAGCCCCAACAGGGCCCCCATCGATATGTGCCTGATCCCGGAGCGGGCAATACGGTCGGGGGCCGAGACCCGGTAATCGTAGACCTTCTTGGGACCCGCGAGATGAAGTTCGTCGTAGCGGGCCCTGTCGTACGTCTCCTGGTACAGCGTCACCCCGTCCACTCCGGCAAGGTAGAGCTCCCTGTATTCCTCCTCGTCGAGAGGATAAACCTCCAGGGCCACATAGGAAAAATAACGCGACGCGATCCTGACGGCGTCGCGGATATACTGCGGAGGAGAATGGAAACGGGATTCACCCGTCAGGATGAGGACGTTGCGGTTCCCCGTGGCGGCGAGGGCCTCGCACTCCCTGTCTATCTGTTCCATGGTGAGCTTGCTCCGGGGCATGCTCTTCTGAGAGGCATGGAAACCACAGTAGACGCATTCGTTCTCGCAATAGTTCGCTATGTAGAGCGGAGCGTAGAGGCTGATCGTCCGGCCGAACTGGCGCCTCGTCAATTCGCGCGCGGCATGGGCCATCTCCTCGAGAAGGTCCCTGTCATCCACCGAGAATATGCGGCGGATATCATCGATGGTCAGGTGCAGAAGGTCTACCCCGCTGAGGCTTTTACTCATCATAGAGGAACCCCGTGAGCGGTGAGGAAGCGGCCGCTCCCTTTCTCTCCTTCCCCATCTTTGCCAGGTATGCCATTCTGCCCGCCTCGACGCCTCGCGCGAAAGCGGCGGCCATGAGCGGCGGGTCCTCGGCGTCGGCAACGGCCGTGTTGGCGAGCACCGCATCGGCCCCCATCTCCATTGCCTCCGCGGCGTGCGATGGGCGTCCTATGCCGGCGTCGACGACTATGGGAATCTCCGTGATCTCCTCGATGAGCACCTCTATAAGGGTGCGCATCTTCAGTCCCTGGTTCGATCCGATGAGGGACCCGAGAGGCATGACGGCTGCCGCCCCCGCGTCAACGAGCGCCTTCGCCACGTAAAGGTCGGGATGCATGTAGGGCAGTACGACGAAGCCTTCCCCGGAGAGGATCTTCGTTGCCTTTATCGTCTCCTGGTTGTCGGGCAAGAGGTACCGGCTGTCGTTTATGACCTCGATCTTGATCCAGTCCCCGTATCCGGCCTCCCGCGCTATGTGTGCGATGCGGACGGCCTCCACCGCGTTGCGCGCGCCCGACGTGTTGACCATGATCGTCACGCCCTCAGGGATGAAGGAGAGGATGTTCTCATCCGTTTCGTCGAGGTCGATCCGGCGGAGCGCCACCGTTACGAGCTCTGAGCCGGAGCTCGCGATCGCCTTGCGCATGGCCTCCTTGTCGCCGAACTTCCCCGTACCGAGAAAGAAGCGGCTCCCGAACTGCCTGCCCCCCAACATCAATTTGTCATCCATATCACCCTCCTCCCACGAAGGACACCAGCTCAACCCGGTCACCCTCAGAAAGGACGGTCAGAGACCACCGGTCGCTCTTCACGACGCCATCATTGAGGACAAGGATCACCCTGTCGGGGTCCGCCTTGCCGGAATAGACAAGCCTGTGGAGGTCCGTGCCTTCCGCGATCTCCGTCGCCTTGCCGTTGACTGTTATCTTCATTTCACTGCCTTCTTTATCCTCTTCAGCAACTCCACCGCGTCCGATGAGGCCCTCACGACGCCTATCGTCCTTGCTCCCGCTGCCAGCACGTCGTCGATGTTGGAAAGATCGATGCCGCCGATGGCCACGGAAGGGATGTCGAGATGCTCCGCCGCTTCCCTCACGTAGGCAAGCCCCACCGGGGCCCTGCCGGGTTTCGTCGGAGTGGCGTAGACGGGCCCCGTCGATATGTAATCGGCACCGTCCCTCATGGCCTGCCTGCCCTGTTCGAGGTTGTGCGTCGTCTTGCCGACGATCATCTCGTCGCCGACTACGGCACGCGCTTCGAGAGTGGACATGTCCTGCCCCACGTGAACCCCGTCCGCCCCCGCCTTGACGGCCAGGGCCGGATCGTCGTTGAGGATGAAAATGAACGGCCGCACATGCTTGTAATCAGCAAGCTCCCGGGCCTTTTCGAGGACCGTCGCCTCGTCGCCCGTCTTGTCCCGGAGCTGGACGATGGCGGCGCCGTTATCGACAGCCCGCTTCAGTTCGCTGACGGACGAAGACACAACATAGAGGTCATTCGCGAATGGTCTTCTTCGTGTCATTACTCCTATTAAATTACATCAAAACGGGCGGTAAGTCCAAGGTCTTCTATCATCTCCATGTCGAGGGCGGTGCTTCTTCCGGCGGTGGTGAGATAGTCGCCGGTCATGAGGGAGTTACACCCGGCGATGATACCGAGGGGCAAAAGCTGGCGCAGGTTCACTTCCTTTCCTCCGCACAGCTTGATGTCCTTATCGGGGAGTATGAACCTGAAGGTCGCTATGGTCATGAGTATCTCCAGGGGACTGAGCTGTTTGACGCCCTCGAGAGGTGTGCCGGGGCGGGGGTTCAAGATGTTGACGGGCACGGAATCCACGTCGAGCTCCTTGAGGGTCATCGCGAGCTCAATGCGCTGCTCCATGGTCTCCCCGAGACCGATGATGCCGCCCGAACACGTGGACAACCCCGCCTTCTTCGCGGCCTTCACGGTCGCTATATCCTCTTCGTAGTCGTGGGTTGTGCAGATATTGTGGAAGAAGCTCCGTGCTGTCTCGAGGTTGTGGTGGTACCGGAAGAGACCCTGTTTCTTCAGTTCATGCGCTTTCCCGTCTTCAAGCAGGCCCAGGGACACACAGGGCCTCAAACCCATCTCCCCGATGGACCGCGTGGCGTCGAAGATCTCCCGCCACTCGGCATCGGAATCGATGCGGGTGCCGCTCGTAATGATCCCGAACATGTGGACACCGTCGTTCTTTGCCAGCCGAGCCTTCCCGACCATCTCGTCCCGGGACACCATGGGATACACCGGTGCGTCCGTGTCGTAGTGGATGGATTGGGCACAGAAGCGGCAGTTCTCCGTGCACCGTCCGGATTTGGCGTTGACGATCCCGCAGAGGGTGATCCCGTTTCCCTTGAAGTGCTCCCTGATCCGTGAGGCCGCGGCCATCACGGCAAAGGGTTCCTTGCTGCCGATGTCCAGTATCTCAGCGGCTTCACCTTCACCGATGTTCTTGTTGTCGATCGCCTGTTTCGTTAACTGGTTCAGTTTTTCAGTCATAAACGGTCTCCTGGTATTCTCTAGATCGCAAGCTTCTCCACATCGACAGGTTCGACAGGCAGGACGCGGCGCAGTTGGGTCCCACTGTCGAAATCGATGGTCACCTCCGACCCGGTGACCTTTCCGTAACAGGCCATGAGACCCGCCGCCATGCCGAGCGTCCCGGCGTCGAGACCGGGCCGCGCCAACCCGATGGGCCCCTTGAAACCGCAGGGCCTGAGGACAGTCTCCGGCGGGGACCACAGCGACAGGAGCCTGTCGTTCTCCTCCCTGTTGCGCCCCAGGATCAGCTTCACCTCCGGCGACAGCCGGAAATGTCTGCCGATGCGAAGAAGTGTCAGGTCCTTCATCGTAATGTCGGCGGTGCAGGCGAAGAGATCTTTGACGCGGGCCGCAAAGACGGGATCGGTCAGGAGGCATCCCCCGGCCGGGCATCCGAACTCCGTGAGATGAAACTCCTCGACGAGCTCGTACTGTCTCTTGCGGCTACGGCCCTCGATATCGAGAAGTTTCTCCCTGTCGAGTATACCCTGCCTTTCCGGTTCCGTCGGTGGAAAGTGTTTTGCCGAAAGCGGCCGGACTATTAGTCCGCGAAGACCACTCTGCTCCTCGATTCGTTCAATGGCATGCCTTCTCTGGGACATCGGGCGCTGACCGAGGACCTCGCCGGTTATGATAAAACTCGCGCCGATCTCCTCCATGAATTCCTTCGCCTTCCTGAGGGTGTATATCCGGCAGTCGATACAGGGGTTCATCCCCCTGCCGTATCCGTGCCGGGGCTTCTTCAGCACCTCGATGTAGTCAAGGCCCTTCATCCTCACCGCAAGCTTGATCCCCAGTTCACGGGCAGTCCTGGGCGCCTGCATACCGCAGCCCTTGTCGCCCTTGGTGCACGTACAGAACACCGAAGTGAAGTGGAGGGCCTCCACCTCTATCCCCTGTTCCATGATGAGTCTTGTCGCAAGTATGCTGTCGAGGCCACCCGAAAGCAGCGACACGGCCTTTCTGTTCATGTCTTCTCCTAGCCGCCGGACAGGAGCATGAAGCGCGGGCACTCCTGAAGCTCCGCCTCCCTGTGGCCCTTCTGTTCCTTGTAGCAGAGTATGTCAACGAGGTTGTCGAAGCTCTTCACGTGCCATCCGTCGATGAGGCGCATCATGGTCGGATCGCCCCAATCCCAGGCCCTGGCCTCTGTGAACTCGCAGATCCTCGTCTGGCGGTTCTCCATGTTCACCACCTTGAGGGTGATCTTCGGTTTCTCTTTCATCCGGCCATGCTCGCCTGTCCAGGGGCTCAGGTGCCTGTCCACTGCTTTGAAATACTCGGCGACGGGATCGGCCGACCTTCCCTCTCGGCCGGTCGATACCATGTGGCGGTGCCTGCCGCGATACACTCCGCATTCCGTGCATACCCTCCCGGTGAAGGGACAGTAATCAAGACAACTCTTCTTTTCTTCCATGCATCACCCTCCATAAGAAACCTGTACAACAGGTCATCGTTTCAATTCTTCGACTCTTGAACCCTGGAACCGTCTTCATCTCCTGCTTGAACACACGCCGCCCTCTTCCTGCCTCAGCTCCCTGATCCCGGGGTTCTCCCCGCAGAGAGGACAGGCGGGATTCCTGTCGACCTCGATCGTCTTGTAGTATGCCTCCAGCGCATTGTACACGAAAAACCTCCCGATCATGGGTTTACCTATCCCGGCGATGAGCTTCACCGCCTCCACCGCCTGAACAAGGCCTATCTGTCCGGGGACTATCCCCAGGACACCGGCCTCATTGCAGTTCTGGACGCGGTCCTGCGGTGGAGGCGTGGGGAACATGCACCGAAGGCAGGGCCCGCCCCCTTTCGGATAGAAGACACCCGCCTGGCCGTCGAAACCCACGGCGCCGCCGAAGATGTACGGCTTGCCGGCAAAGAAACAGGCGTCGTTGAGAAGGAACTTCGTCTGTATGGTATCGGAGCCGTCGACGACCATGTCGAAGTCTTCGAGAATGCGGCGGACGTTGAGGACGTCGAGACGCTCGTCGAAGGCAACGACATTGACCAGGGGATTGATGCTCCTCATCGATTCTCTGGCGGACTCAACCTTCGGGACACCGACGTCGGCCGTGCCGTGCAGCACCTGCCGGTTAAGGTTCGACAACTCCACCCTGTCGAAGTCCACAATGCCGATGGTGCCGACGCCACAGGCGGCGAGATAGAGCGCCGCGGGGCAGCCGAGTCCCCCGGCCCCCACGATGAGCACTCTGGCGGAGGCGAGCTTGAGCTGCCCTTCCTCGCCCATCTGCCTGAGAATGATCTGCCTGCTGTAACGCTCATATGCATCGTCTCCGAAGAGGCTCTTCCTGTCCGCGACAGGAAATCCTTCCCTCATCCACGCGGTTATGCCGCCCGTGAGGGAATAGACGCTCCCGTACCCCATGGCGGCAAGCTTCGAAATGGCGAAGATCGACCGCATTCCGACCGCGCAGTAGACGATGAGCACCGTATCCATCTCCGGGGGCAGGAGGTCCTTCTGCTCTTCGAGTTCATCGAAGGGGATCCTGACTGCGCCTTCGATGATGCCGCGGGTCGTTTCCCATTGCTGGCGGACGTCGACAAAGACCACGCCGCCCCCGTCCATCAGTTTTCGAGCTTCCTGAACGGAGATCTCCGCCGGTTCGGCCATCATGCCGCTATTTTCTCTATCGCCGTCCATCCGCCTCCTCCAGAATCGACGGGAGCACGTCCAGCACATGATCGACATCCTCCGGCCGGGTGTACCGCCCCAGGCTGAAACGCACGGAGCCGCGGGCAAACTCCGGGGGGAGATCAAGGGCCTTCAGGACTCGGTAGAGCGCCGAACCTCCCGCAGAGCACGCCGCCCCGGCCGAACAGGCCACCCCCTTCATGGCAAGCCTGATGACTATCGATTCGCCTTCCACGCGAGGGATCGATATGTGCACATTGCCGGGAAGTCTCCTGACCGGGTGCCCATTGAAGCGGACAGATTTCAGCCTCGCGCGCAGCCCTTCGATGAACTGTCCGCGAAGCTCCGTGAGCTGCCGTATCTCCTCATTCATCTGTCGTCCCGCCACCTCCGCCGCCTTGCCCATGCCGACGATACCCGGTACGTTGTGCGTGGAGGCGCGGCGACCATTCTCCTGATGGCCCCCCAGGATGATGGGGTGGATAGTCGTACCTGTGCGCGCATAGAGACCGCCCACTCCTTTCGGCCCGTAGAACTTGTGGGCCGAGAAGCTCGCGAGATCGACCTCGAGGGCCGACATATCGATGGGAAGATGGCCGAAGGTCTGGACCATGTCCACGTGAAAGCAGACGCCCTTTTCCCGGGCAACCCTTCCGATCTCCTCTATCGGCTGGATGGTACCGAACTCGTTGTTCGCATGCATCACGGAAACCAGCACTGTCCTGTCCGTGATCGCCCTGCGGACATCCTCGGGGTCCACCATGCCCGTTCCATCGACATCGACGAAGGTCACGTCGAACCCCAGTTCCTTCATGAACAGACACGGCTCGTAGACGGAGCTGTGCTCAACGGACGACGTGACGATATGATCCCCCTTCTTGCGCATGGCCAACGCGGTCCCCTTTATGGCCGCGTTGTTGCTCTCCGTGCCGCCGCTCGTAAAGATGATCTCGCTCGTCTTTGCGTTCATGATGCCGGCAACCCGGGCCCTCGCGTCTTCGACGGCCGTCTTCGCCTGTGCCCCGAAGCCATGCAGGCTCGAAGGGTTTCCGAAACTGCGGGTGAAATAGGGAGCCATGACCTCCATGACCTCAGGATCCACAGGGGTCGTCGCCGCGTAATCGAGGTATATCTCCTGTATGGTCTTTGCGTTCATTGCTGCTTCCTCAGTTTGAATATTGCGGTGCGGGCAAGAAGGTTAGGGAAAATGCCCACTCTCCTCCTCTCACCGGCGTACCGGGCCTTCTCGATCTCTATTTCGCGCCCCCTGCAATACCGGGTAAAATCCGTGATGCTCAGAAAATGAAGGTTCGGCGTATCATACCATTCGTGGGGAAGTGCCGGTGTCACCGGCGCCCTGCCCCGGAAAAAGACCTGACACCGGGAGATGATGTGGGCAAAATTGGGAATGCCGACGATGACCCTTTTCCCTACACGCAGAGCCTCGCGCATGACCGTGTCGGGTTTCTTCACCTGCTGGAAGGACTGGTTCATGATGACGTAATCGAAGGAGCGGTCCGAGTACTCGGGAAGCCCCGTGTCGATATCGTCATGGAAGACACTGAGACCGCGGGCGACGCATTTGAAGATTGCCCTGTCGTCGATCTCGATGCCCTGTCCCTTCACGTTCCGCTCCCTCGCGAGAAGGGTGAGAAGCTCGCCGGTTCCACAGCCGAGATCGAGCACTGACGACCCCGGCTCCACCATCTCCAGAATGAGCCTGTGTTCGATCCTGTCCCCACCGTTCTTTGCATCAATCACGGCGACGCTCATCGGGCACCTTCTCGAGGAAATGTTTGTAGAGGTACGTCTGCTCATCGAACTCAACGAGAAACGCATCGTGGCCGTAATTGGAGCGCAGTTCGCAATAGGTGGCGTCGACGCCGGCCATCTTGCAGGCCCTTGCTATCTGCTGCGACTGATAGGGGGGATATAGCCAGTCCGAGGAAAAGGCGATGATAAGGACCTTCGTCCCAATCCCCTTCAGCAGCTTATGGAGAGGTTTGCCGTTGGCAAGACTGAAACAGTCGATAGCCTTCGTGATGTACAGGTACGAATTGGGGTCGAAGCGGTTGATGAAGCTGTACCCCCGGTAATGAAGGTATCCGGCGACCTCGAACTCGGGACTGAACTTGAAGGGCTGCCTTCTGTCCTTCATGCGCCTGCCGAATTTCTCGTTCATCGACTCGTCGCTCATGTACGTGATGTGGCCGATCATCCTGGCCACGCTTAAGCCCTTGTCGGGAAGGCTCCCGCCATAGTAGTCGCCGTCCCTCCAGTTGGGGTCGGCCATTATGGCCTGCCTTCCCACCTCGTTGAAGGCGATCTGCTGGGGTGTGTGCTCCGACGTGGTGGCAATGAGGATGGCGGAAGCGACCCTGTCCGGGTAGGAGACCACCCACTGAAGCGCCTGCATTCCCCCCATGGACCCGCCGACGACGGAGTGGAGCCTCTCCACACCGAGATGGTCGAGAAGGGCCTTCTGGGCATTGACCATGTCCTTGATGGTAACAAGGGGAAACCCGAGGCCATAGGGTCTGCCCGTCACCGGGTTTTCCGATGACGGCCCCGTCGACCCCTTGCAGCCGCCAAGGACATTGCTGCATATGACACAATACCGGTCGGTGTCGAAGGCCCTGCCCGGGCCGATCATGTCGTGCCACCATCCCGGGGCATCCTCTGACTCGTGGAATCCCGCGGCATGCGCATCCCCGGTGAGGGCGTGGGTGATGAGGACCGCGTTGGAACGCGCGGCGTTGAGCTCACCATACATCTCGTACGCCAGGGTAACGGGCCCAATGCCCTCACCGCTCTCGAGAACAAACACCGCGGGCGGCTGCGCAAACGTAAAATACCGCGTCTCAACTATATCTGTATTATTAAATGGTTCCATTGTCTCTCAACGTTCGAGCGGCTCAAGCGATTCAAACGGCTGCCACCGTTTGTCGCAGGGCCTGATCGATGTCCTCCTTTATGTCCTCCACATCCTCGAGGCCGATGGAGAGGCGTATGAAGTCCGCCGTGACACCCGTCGTCTCCTGCTCCGCCGGCGTCAATTGCTGGTGTGTCGTCGAGGCCGGATGGATGACAAGGGTCTTGGCATCGCCGATGTTCGCAACGTGGGACAGGAGCTTCACGGAATTGATGAAGCGCCTCCCTGCCTCGAGGCCGCCCTTTATACCGAAACCGACGAGCGCGCCGTAGGAGCCGCGGAGATATCTTGCAGCGGTATCATGGCCTGGATGGTCGGCCAGACCGGGATAGCTGACCCAGGTAACGAGCGGATGGCCCTGCAGGAACCTCGCGACCTCGAGGGCGTTTTCCGAATGCTTTTTCTGCCTCAGCGGGAGCGTCTCCAGTCCCTGGAGGAAAAGAAAGGCGTTGAAAGGGGACAGCGCGGGGCCTAAGTCCCTGAGCCATTCGACGCGCACCTTGATGATGAAGGCAATGTTCCCCGCGCCGGGCACGTTGCCGAAGGCCTCCCAGAACTTGAGGCCGTGATAGCTGGGGTCAGGCTCCGTGAACCCGGGAAAGTTCCCGTTTCCCCAGTTGAATTTACCGGAATCGACGATCACTCCGCCGATCGATGTGCCGTGACCACCCACGAACTTCGTGGCCGATATGACGACGATGTCCACGCCATGATCGATGGGTCTCACGATACCCGTTCCCACGGTATTATCGACCACGAAGGGTATCCCCGCTTCATGAGCGATGGCCGCTATGCTCTCGAAGTCCGGGACGTCGAGCTTCGGGTTCCCTATGGTCTCGGCGAAAACCGCCTTTGTCCGGGGGGTCAGGGCATTTCGGAACTCCTCCGGCTTCGACGAATCGACGAATCGTACCGACCGTCCCAGCTTCGCGAAGGTGTTGTGCAATAGCTGGTACGTGCCGCCGTAGAGGTTGTTCGCCGAAACGATCTCGTCGCCGACCTCTGTTATGGCGAGAAGGGTGAGCGCCTCCGCCGCCTGTCCCGACGCGACGGCAAGCGCGCCGGTCCCGCCTTCCAGCGCGGCCATTCTGCGCTCGAAGACATCGTTCGTGGGGTTCATGATCCGCGAATAGATATTGCCGAACTCCCTGAGCGCAAAAAGGTTCGCCGCGTGATCGGTATCGTTGAAAACGTACGATGTGGTCTGATAGATGGGCACTGCCCGCGCGCCCGTTGCCGGGTCCGCAGACTCCTGTCCCGCGTGTATGGCTAAAGTCTGAGCTCTGTATCCTGACATGGCCTTTCTCCTTGATTGGAATGTGTGTACGTCTGAAACTGCCAGATAAGAGAACCCGCCCGGGGCTCTAGATGTAGTACATCATGGAGTCCTGCCGGCCCTTGAGCTGCTGCATCTCAACGAGAGATGCAAGCGTATAGCCGCTCAGGACCTCCTGGATCTTGCTGCCCAGCTTCCCCCAGATGTCGCGCGTAACGCACGCATCCGACTTGGAGCACGCCGCCGTGTTGCTGACACAGTCCACGAGGTCGCAGGGACCTTCGAGTACGGTGATGATGTCGTTGAGACTGATCTGATCCGCTGCCCGGCTCAACAGGTAACCGCCTTTCCTGCCCCGCTGGGCCTTGACGATACCGCCTTTGTGCAAGGCGGAGAAGATATGCTCCAGGTACTTCTCGGAAACCTCCTGTCTCTTCGCTATGTCGGAAAGGAATACAGGGACCCCGTTCGTGCCGTTCGCGGCAAGATCAATCATGGCCCTCAACCCGTATCTCCCTTTCGTCGATATCTTCATCGCTCATCACCTACTAACTTAATGGGAATAGTATAGATATTGTCTTGACACCTGTCAAGATGTTTCTTATACTCCTGCAACGTCATGAGAGCAACAGGCAAAAAGGCGGCACTCGTCCTCATCGTCAGTCTATTTCTTCCGTGGATTGCCGCGGCTTCGGCGGCCGATGTCTGCTGCCATGGCGTTGGGACCCCCGGCGGCACCGGAGCATCAGTTGCCGGGTGTTGCTGTCCGAAAGGGTCATGTCCCGGCGAGATACAAAAGGACATCTCCGCGCATGGCGACTATCTCACCGCAGCTCCGTCCGCGCCGCATCACCTTGCCTTGCACCTCATTGTGCCCGTTGGTGGGGCTGGCGATACAGCAGGCGGATCGAGAGTGCCGGGCCGGAGTCCCGAACACCAGGCACGGGCACCCTCCCGGCCGTTATACCTCACCAACACAACTCTCCTGCGCTAGAAAGAGCCGTTCCCGCTCGCACGTACCCGTTGCCGGGCCGCGGCCGGTGTTGTCCGCGCGCCGGGAACGAGGATCATTCTGCAAAGGAGACATAATGAAGACAATCAATGGAGTGCTGTCATTCCTTATCCTGATAGGTGCCATGTTTTCACCGGCCCTGGCGGCGGATGCGACCTATCCCGCGAAGACCTTCGACGATGGAAAGGCACGTTTCTACCAGTACCAGTCCGATAAGGGAACAACGATACGGTATTTCATCGTTAAGAGTTCCGACGGTGTCATACGGGCCGCCTTCGATGCCTGCGACGTCTGCTGGAAGGCGAACAAGGGGTACCAGCAAAAGGACGATCTCATGATCTGCAGGAATTGTGGAAGGAAGTTCCCCACGGCGAGGATCAACGAGGTGTCGGGCGGGTGCAACCCGGCCCCCCTTGCTCGTGAGATCAGGGGCGACATCGTCACGATCCGCGAAAAGGACCTCAAGACAGGGGCGCAATACTTCACCTTTACGGGAGGCAGACCATGACCCTGACCCACATTGCCCTGACAAACCTGAAGAGACGGAAGACGAAGGCCTGCCTGATCCTTGCGGGCCTCTTTATCGGCGTTGCCTCAGTCGTGGCAATGATCAGTTTCATCGACGCCATGAAACGGGACATACACGACAAGGTCGACCTCTACGGGGCCAACATCATCATCACCCCTCATACTGAGAACATCGCTCTCTCCTACGGAGGGTTGTCCCTGGGCGGGGTGTCCTTCGACATGGCCCGGATAGAAGAGAAGGAACTGGAGAAGATCAAGACCATCAAGAACGCCGCCAATATAGGCGCCATAGGACCAACGGTCCTCGGGCCCGTTACGGTCGCCGGCAGGCGGGTCCTCCTTGTGGGCACCGATTTCGAGGCGGCCAAAGTGATCAAGGCCTGGTGGAAGATACAGGGGTCCACCCCGAAAGGAGAGGAGGTCGTCGTCGGCTATGATCTCGCGAGGTCTCTCGGGCTTGAACAGGGGGGAAGCCTGACGGTCAATTCCGTCAAGTATCCCGTAACGGGCACGCTGGAGCGCACCGGTTCGCAGGATGACGGACTCATCTTCATGCCCCTCGCTGCGGCGCAGAAGGTGCTCGACAAACGGGGAAGGGTTTCGATGGTGGAGGTTGCGGCCCTCTGCGCAGAATGCCCCCTCGACGAGATGGTGAAACAGATCGCCGCTGTCCTTCCGCAGGCCGACGTCATGCCCATCATGCAGGTCGTGAAAGGCCGCATGGAAACGCTGGGCTATTTCAAGAAATTTGCCTACGCCGTATCGGCTGTCATCCTCCTTGTCGGCTGTCTCATGGTCACCGTGACCATGATGGGCAACATCAGGGAACGGACCACGGAGATAGGCATATTCAGAGCGATAGGATTCCGGCAGAGCCATATCGTGAAGATCATACTCATCGAGGCCGGCATAATGGCGGGACTTGCCGGCATCATCGGCTATCTTGCCGGATACGCCGCGGCGGGCGGCATACTTCCACGGACGGTCGGCATCAGTGATCTTCCCGTGGCCTTCAACGCATACATCGCCGGCAGTTCGCTGCTTCTGGCGATCATTCTCGGGCTTCTCGCGGCAGTCTATCCTTCGCTCGTTGCCGCAAGACTGGACCCCAATGAATCCCTGCGGGCACTCTAGGAGGTTTGAACCATGAGTTACATCAAAGCGGAACATCTGAAAAAACAGTACAATCAGGGCGAGGCAGCCGTCCTTGCCGTGAACGATATCAGCTTCACCATAGATGCGGGACAATTCGTGGCGATCATGGGCGAATCAGGATCGGGAAAATCCACCCTCCTGTCCATGCTGGGGGTCCTCAACACCCCGACCTCGGGCAGACTCTTCATGGACAGTATCGATGTCTATTCCCTGAACCGGGACAAACGAGCCGATTTCAGGCACCAGTCGATAGGTTTCGTCTTCCAGAACTTCCATCTCGTACCTTACATGACGCTTGTGGAGAACACCATGCTTCCCCTGGCTGTGACCCGCGGAAGCAACCGCCAGAAAAGGGAAATGGCCGAAGCCGCCCTGGCGAAGGTGGGTCTTCGGGGCAAGGGTCACCGCCTGCCGGGTGAGATATCGGGAGGAGAACAGGAAAGGGTGGCGATAGCACGGGCCGTCGTCGGCAACCCGCCTCTTATTTTGGCCGATGAACCCACGGGCAACCTGGACTCGAAAACGGCGCAGGGGATCATGGACCTCATGGGCTCCCTGAACAGCCGGGGCTGCACGGTGGTCATGGTGACGCACAGCAACGAGTACGCCGCGTATGCCCATCGGGTGCTGCACGTGTCCGACGGCAGACTGGCGTCGTAAAAGAAGATTAATCCTATCTTTATTGTATGGATTTATGTATTATATTACTTCCATGAAAGAGGTTGAAGATAGGGAAAACGGTGACGGACCGGGTGGCAGGAGGCCTTCAAGGCAGGCCATACTGTCTTTGCTCATGAGCGAAGGCACCGGGCTTGAAAGCCTGTACGCAACGGCGGACAGGGTGCGCCATGGGCACGTGGGAGACGAGGTTTACATCCGCGGGATCGTCGAGTTCTCCAACATCTGCGCCAATGACTGCCTCTACTGCGGCATACGGGCATCCAACCACCTCGTCACCAGGTATGTGATGTCGCCGGAGGAGATTCTTGCCACGGCAAAGGCCATGGAACCACTGGGGCAAACGACGATTGTGCTCCAATCCGGAGAGACCCCTGGGCTCACGGACGCGGAGATCGGGGACCTGGTGAGACGCATCAAGGCCGGGACCGGCCTTGCCGTCACGCTGTCTGTCGGCAACCGCCCTTATGAAACATACCGCTTCTGGAAGGAATGCGGGATGGACCGCTACCTCATCCGCTTCGAGACGAGCGATCGGGAGCTTTTCGCCAGGTTCCATCCCGATTGTTCCTTTGACGAACGCATCGAATGTCTTCACATGCTCAAGGATCTGGAGGTGCAGACGGGAAGCGGCTTCATGATCGGCCTCCCCGGAGAGACCCTGAAGACTCTGGCGGACAATATCCTGCTCTGCCGGGAACTTGACCTGGACATGATAGGGATCGGCCCCTACATTCCCCATCCGGACACTCCGCTGGGAAAGGAACCCAATTCCTATCAAGGGAATGAGGAGGTCTTTTTCAAGGCCCTCGCCGCGCTTCGCATCGTCAATCCTGACGCGCACATACCGGCCACCACGGCCTTCGATGCCGTGTTCCCCGGCACGGGCAGGAACCTCGCGCTCACGCGGGGGGCGAACGTCTTCATGCCCAACGACACTCCTGTCCGGCACAGAAAGGACTACCTCCTGTATCCGGGCAAGCCCTGCGTCGATGAAACAGCCGACCAGTGCGCCGGGTGTGTCCTCGCCAGGATCACCGCCATAGGCAGGCTGCCCGGGAAGGGACCGGGACACTCATTGAGAATGGAACGCAAAAGAAGTACAATTACTCGTAGGATGTCGGCCGGGCAGGCGGGATCATAGAGAGTCATCAACATATCCTGGAAAGGAGCATACCATGTGGGAATACACGGATAAGGTCAGGGAGCATTTTCTCAACCCGAAGAATGCCGGAGAGATCGAAAACCCCGACGGCGTAGCGGAGGTGGGCTCCATTGCCTGCGGCGACGCCCTCAAACTCAGCTTCAAGCTCGACGAGAACAAGCGCATCGCCGACGCAAAGTTCAAGACCTTCGGGTGCGCAAGCGCCATCGCCTCCGCATCGGCATTGACGGAAATACTCAAAGGGAAGACGGTCGAAGAGGCGATGAAGATAACGAACCAGGACATCGCCGACTACCTCGGCGGCCTCCCGCCGGAGAAGATGCACTGCTCCGTCCTCGGTCAGGAGGCCCTGGAGAAGGCCATCGAGAACTACCAGGGCGTCTCCCACAAGAAGCCGGAGGAAGAGATCGTCTGCGTCTGTTTCGGAGTCACCGACGGCGAGATCGAGCGTGCCGTCAGGCAAAACCACCTGACCACCGTGGAAGAGGTGACGAACTACACCAAGGCGGGAGGAGGCTGCGGCAACTGCCACGACAAGATCCAGGCCATCATAGACCGCGTGTACGCCACGAGAAGACCCGAGGAAGGGCCCGCCGAGAGGCCGAAACTGTCCAACATCCAGAAGATCCGTATGATCGAGGAAACGATCGAACGCGAGATACGGCCATCGCTCAAGCACGACGGCGGAGACATCGAGCTTGTCGACGTGGTGGGCAACAGGGTGCTCGTGGCGATGCGCGGCGCCTGTGCCACCTGCCAGGCGTCCCAGGCCACCATGAAGGGATTCGTGGAATGGAAGCTCAAGGAATTCGTATCGCCCGAGCTTGTCGTCGAGGAGGTGGCGTCATGAGAACTGTCTATCTCGACAACAACGCAACGACCATGGTGGCGAAAGAGGTCGTCGACGAGATGCTCCCCTTCTTCCACGAGTATTACGGCAACCCCTCGAGCATGCACTCCTTCGGCGGACAGGTGGCGCGCAAAGTCACCGAGGCCCGTCAGAGGATAGCCTCGCTCATCGGCGCCGATCCGGAGGAGATCATCTTCACAAGCTGCGGCACGGAAAGCGACAACACGGCGATCATGTCGGCGCTCGCCAACAACCCGGGAAAGAACCACATCATCACGAGCAGGGTCGAACACCCTGCGGTCAAGGTGCTCTCAGAGCACCTCGCTCAAAAAGGATACCGCGTGACCATGCTCTCCGTGGATACCGAAGGCAGGCTCGACATGGATGAATATGAGGCAAGCCTGACACCCGACACCGCGATCGTGAGCATCATGTGGGCCAACAACGAAACCGGCGTCATCTTTCCCGTGGAGGAAGCGGCCCGTCTTGCACACGAGCGGGGCATCAGGTTTCACACCGACGCGGTCCAGGCCGTCGGCAAGATACCCATCAACATGAAGTCGAACGTCATTGACATGCTCTCCCTTTCGGGGCACAAGCTCCACGCACCCAAGGGCGTTGGCGTACTCTACGTCCGGAAGGGAACACGTTTTTCGCCCTTCCTCATCGGCGGTCACCAGGAGAAGGGACGGCGCGGGGGCACCGAGAACGTGCCGGGCATCATAGCTTTGGGCAAGGCCTGCGAACTCGCGGCTGCCAACATGGAGAAAGAAAACACTTACGTGAAGGCCCTTCGCGACAGGCTGGAGACCGAGCTTCTCAAGGCCATCCCCCAGAGCCGCGTGAACGGCACGCGCGAAGAGCGGCTGCCAAACACGACGAATATCAGCTTCGAGTTCATCGAAGGCGAAAGCATCCTCCTTCTTATGGACCAGTACGGCATCTGCGCGTCATCGGGCTCCGCCTGCACCTCCGGTTCACTGCAGCCCTCGCACGTCCTGAGGGCCATGGGCGTCCCCTACACGATGGCCCACGGGTCCGTCAGGTTCAGTCTCAGCGTCTACAATACCGATGAGGATGTCGACCTCGTGATCAAGGAGCTGCCTCCGATCATTGAGAGGCTCAGGGTGCTTTCACCGTACTGGGCAACATCTCAGGGTGCCTGCGCCACCGCGTAAGGAGAGGAAAGATGAGCGAGGAACAGAACTCAAAGGACCGGTGCAGGGAAGAGATAACCATCGCTCATGACCTCAGGGCGCGTATCCCTTCCCTTGTCGACAGGATCGTCTCCCGGTATGATAAGGACGGCCGGTTCCATCACATCGGCCCGGAGCCGATACCGTCACGCCAGGCGATAATCGATATCATATACAAGACGGTCCCCATTCTCTTTCCGGGGTTCTTCTCCGAAAAACGCCTCGACGACGTCAACGCGCGATACTACCTCGGCGAAGAGATAACCGAGCTCTTCGACATGCTTACAATACAGATACAGCACGCGATACGCCACGACTGCATCCGCTTCAACCGGCCCTGCATCCGCTGCGAGGAACGCAGCCAGGAGACCGCTCTCAGGTTCATCGAGGAGATCCCGCAACTCCAGGCAACGCTCTCCACGGACGTGCGCGCGGCCTTCGAAGGCGATCCCGCCTCGCGTCATTTCGACGAGATCATATTCTGCTACCCCGGCCTCTTCGCCGTGGCTGTCTACCGTGTGGCCCACTGGCTGCACGTCAACGACGTTCCCCTCATTCCCCGCATCATGACGGAATACGCCCACAGCCGGACCGGCATCGACATCCACCCGGGGGTCGTGATCGGCGAGAGTTTCTTCATCGACCACGGCACGGGTGTCGTCATCGGGGAAACAACGGTCATCGGAGACAGGGTCCGCCTGTACCAGGGCGTCACCCTCGGAGCGCTCTCCCTCAGCAAGGACGAATGCCCGGTCCTCAGGGACAAGAAACGCCATCCGACCATTGAAGACGACGTCATCATCTATGCCAACGCTACCATCCTCGGCGGAAAGACCGTCATCGGGTCCCGTTGTGTCATAGGCGGCAACGTGTGGCTAACTGAATCCGTGCCTCCCGACACGTTGGTGTTTCTCAAGAAACCCGAACTGGTCATGAAGAACGCCTGACCCGGCCGGCAAATGGCCGGCCAACCCCCGTCAGGCAGGTGGCTGCCCGCGTCCTTCTCTGCCTGTATCCGCAGATCACGAGAGCCTTTTCGTCCGCGGCCCTCCACCGGATGCGAACTGCCTTCCCCTCCAGATCATGTATATGGCCGGGTACACGATCAGCTCCAGAATACTCGACGTGACAACCCCTCCCACCATCGGGGCCGCGATCCTTTTCATTACATCCGCCCCGGCACCGTGACTGAACATGATGGGCAGAAGACCCGCCAGTATGACGCAGACCGTCATCATCTTGGGACGTATCCTCTTCACCGCCCCGTGCATTATGGCTTCCTTGAGCCCCTCGATGCCGGTGAGCCTGCCTTCTTTCTTCCATTGAGCATGGGCAAGGTCGAGATAGAGGAGCATGACCACCCCCGTCTCTGCATCGAGGCCGGCCAGGGCGATGATACCGACCCAGACGGCGATGCTCATGTTGTAGCCCAGGATGTACAGAAGCCAGAAGGACCCCACAAGGGAAAAGGGTACGGCCAGAAGGACGATGGCGGTCTTTGTGATGGAACGGGTGTTGAGGTAGATGAGCACAAATATGATGAGAAGTGTCAGAGGGACAACGATGAGCAGGCGTTCGTGCGTTTTTACCAGGTACTCATACTCGCCGCTCCACTCGAGGCGGTAGCCCGGCGGGATCTTGAGGGACGCAACCTTCTTCCTGGCCTCCTCCACGTATCCGCCCACATCCCTGCCGCTGAAATCGATGAACACGTAAGACGCGAGAAGCCCCTGCTCGCTCTTTATCCCTGTCGGCCCTTTTACTATCCTTATATCCGCAAGCTGCGTGATCGGTACCTGGGCAATCTGAGCGCCCGCCGGGCTGCCTGACTTCCCCGGGCCTGCCGCCATGCCGCCCGGGCCCGTGACCGCAGGGGCTTGCATCATCACCGGAACAAGGACTCTTTCAAGGCGCTCGACGCTGTCACGCAGTTCCCGTGCATATCGGACATTGACGGGGTAGCGCTCCCTGCCCTCAATGGTGGTCGTCAGGTTCATGCCTCCCACGGCAGTCTGCACTACATCCTGGACGTCTTCGACGCTGAGCCCCAGCCGCGCCGCCTCCCGCCGGTTGATGTCGAAGTCGAGAAAATAGCCTGTTGTGACCCTTTCCGCATAGACACTGCGTGTTCCCGGGATATCCCGCAGGTGATGTTCGATCTCGAGACCGATCTTCTCGACCTCTTCGACCTTCGGTCCCAGCACCTTGATCCCCACGGGCGTCCTGATGCCCGTCGCGAGCATGTCGTTGCGTGCCTTTATGGGCATAGTAAACGAGTTGGCGACGCCGGGTATGGTCAGGGCGTCGTTCATTTCGTCCTTCAGTTTTTCGACGGTCATTCCCGGTCTCCATTGCGATTCAGGCTTGAGGTTGATCGTTGTCTCGAACATCTCGAGTGGTGCCGGATCGGTTGCGGTTTCCGCCCTGCCCGCCTTTCCGAAAACGGATGCCACCTCGGGAATCTTCATCAGGATCTTGTCCTGCATCTGAAGAACGTCCCTTGCAACGGAAACGGATGCCGCCGGCGCGGTGACGGGCATAAAGAACAACGTGCCCTCATAAAGGGGCGGCATGAACTCGGTACCCAGCTTTGCAAAGGGGTATACGGTAATGACAAGAATTATCCCGGCCCCTGCAATCACCAGCGTTTTGAATCTCAACGCGAACTCTGCGACGGGACCGTAGATCCTGTGCAGGAAACGGCTCACCGGGTTTCTCTCTTCCGCCCGCACTTTTCCCCTGATGAAGAGGGTCATCAGCACAGGGGTAAGGGTGACTGCGAGGAAGGACGAGAAGAGCATGGCAAAGGTCTTTGTGTAGGCGAGAGGTTTGAAGAGCCGTCCTGCCTGCCCTTCGAGGGTGAATACCGGCAGAAAACCGACGGTGATGACAAGAAGCGAGAAAAAGAGTGAAGGACCGACTTCCTGTGCCGCCTCGATGATCACATCCGTCCTTTTGCCCTGTCTGCCCCCTTCTTCCCATTGCTCCAGTTTCTTATGGGCATTCTCCACCATAATGATGGATGCGTCCACCATCGCGCCGATGGCGATGGCAATGCCCGAAAGGCTCATGATGTTCGAAGTGACGTTCAGATAAAACATGCAGATGAAGGACATGATGATGGCGAAGGGCAAGGTCAGGATAACGACGAATGCACTCGGCAAATGAAAGAGGAAGACGATACAGACCACGCTCACCGCTATCGAAAGTTTAAGGATCTCTTCCCTGAGGGTACCTATCGCCCGGTTTATGAGGTCGGAGCGGTCATAGGTGACGACAACCCTTACGCCTTTCGGAAGCGAAGGCTCGATCTCCCGGGCGATCTTTTCCCTGACCCTTCCGATGGCGTCGAGAACATTCTCTCCGAACCTTACAATGACGATGCCGCCGGCCACCTCCCCCTTGCCGTCGAGCTCGGCAATCCCCCGCCTGATCTCGGGACCGAGCTTTATGGAGGCGATGTCCCTGAGATATACCGGGGTACCCGCACTGCTGGCGTTGATGGCAATGTTCTCGAGGTCTTCAATGGCCTTTACATAACCCCGTCCTCTTACCATGTATTCGATACCCGAGAACTCAATGACCCTTCCCTCGACGTCGAGGTTGCTCTTTCTTACGGCTTCCATGACCTTCGTAATGGGTATGTTGTATGCCAGCAGCCGGTTAGGGTCGAGGGTTATCTGGTACTGCTTCACAAATCCGCCGACGCTTGCGACCTGGGACACGCCGGGCACGCTTTCTATGGCAAGCTTCAAATTCCAGTCCTGCAGGGAGCGCAGCTGTGCGAGATCGTATTTCCCCGTCTCATCGACAACGGCATAGGAGAAACCCCAGCCAAGGCTCGTGGCGTCGGGGCCGAGAACGGGATTTATCCCCTGGGGGAGTTTGTTTCTCACGGCCTGAAGGTATTCGAGGACCCTGCTTCGCGCCCAGTATATATCTGTTCCCTCTTTGAAGATCACGTAGATAAAGGAGCTCCCGAGAAAAGAGAACCCGCGGACCGCCTGTACCTTCGGTGCGGCGAGCAGTGTGGATGTGATGGGGTAGGTTATTTGATCCTCCACCAGATCGGGGCTTCTGCCCGTCCATTCGGTGTATATGATCACCTGAGTGTCGCTGAGGTCCGGTATCGCGTCGAGGGGAGTATTCTTGAGCGCCCACAGACCCCAGGCGAAGGCAAATGCAACTGCGAGGAACACCATGAATTTGTTTCGCGAACTCAACTCTATTATCTTGGCGATCATGCATTACTCCTGGAGTTTCGGACCAGCTTCCGGTTCACCTGTCACTTTCCCTTTCGAGTTACCTGTCAATGCCTGTGTGCTCCGGCCGGCGGGGCATCCTGTTTTGGACGTTGAACCGGAGCGGCATCCGGTTTGCTGTCCGCCGGCGGGGCGGCTTTCTGTGCCGCTCCCCCCGCCGCGGCTCCCGCTGCCTCGATCCCCTTCAATTTTGCCTCGGAATCGATGAGGAAATTGGCTGATGACGCAACCTTTTCGCCCGCCGTCAGGCCTGAGACAACCTCGATCATCTTCTCCGCCCTGATGCCGGTTGTCACCTGCCGCGGCTCGAAATAACCGTCACCCTTGTCCACGTAGACAATCTTTCTGAGGCCCGTGTCTATGACCGCCTCATCAGGAACCGCGAGCTTCCTGCCGAGGTCGACCATCATCTCCACATCGGCAAACATCTGGGGCCTGAGCTGCCCGCCGGGGTTGGGGATGCTGAAACGGACCTTTATCGTGCGCGTCTGGCCCGACAACTCCGGAGACATGAACTCGATGCGCGACGAAAGTTCCCTGCCGGGGAGGGAACTGAGCCTTATCCTGGCGGTTTCCCCGACTTTCACAAGGGGGAATTCATTCTCGTATATGTCGGCAACAACCCAGACGATTGAAAGATCCGAGACATCGAAGAGCTTTTCGCCCGCCATCGCACGCATTCCCTGAACGGCGTATTTCTGTATCACGTAACCGCTCACGGGGCTGTATACGGTGAGAGCCCGCATCGGGGTCTCGCTTCGCTCGATCCTCGCGATCTGTTCGTCGCTGATGTCCCAGAGCTTGAGCCTCCTGCGCGCGGCATCGAGAATGGTCCTCGCGTCCTCTGAAAGCATGGCGTTGAGATCGGGTGCGTCATCCCCGGACCGTGTTGCGCTTCCCGTCTGCTGCGAACCCTTTGCCTCCGTCCGTTTGGCCCATCGCACGAGATTGATGAACTCCTGCTGCGTGGCCCAGAGTTCCGGGCTGTAGATATCGGCTATGCGGTCTCCCTTCTTTACGTAAGTGCCGGTGTAGTTCACATGGAGCTTTTCGATCCACCCCTCGACCTTCGTGTTGACCGTGGTCAGTCTTCTCTCATCGTACTCTATCCTCCCCACGGTCCTGATCGCTCTGCGAAGCGGGATCACCGACGCGATCGCGGTCCTGACCCCTATCAGTTGCTGTTTCTCGAGGGGAATCTCGATGGTGGGCCCCTCCTCCTGCGTCGACACGGATTCCGCGCTGCTCGGGGAGGATGCATCCGGGGGCGGGGGCTGCCCGTGCCCCGGCCGCGCCGTCCCGCCGCGGCCGGCATAACGGGACGCGCCGTAGAAGACCGCTCCAAGGACCACAACAACGATACAGGCGATGGTTATGATCCGCGCTCTTTTCATTCTCTCGTTCCCTGTGCTCCATGGCCGGCGGTTTCCTCATTCCCGGACCCCTGGTCCCGGAACCCGGCCGTGAAGGTGGTCCTCCCGGTGACCGCATCGAGCGTCGCTATCGCCTGCTCCCGCCGCGCATACTGTGACCAGTAGAGGAGTTCAATATCGAGGATCGCCTTGAGCCGGGAGATAACTGTTATAGCTTCGGTCTTGCCCGCCGCATAACCGGAAAGGGCGAGCTGGAAGTCCTGATATGTCTTGGGGATCAGACCTTCTTTGTAGAGCTTGATCAATCTTTCCGACGATCGGACCATGGAATGGTTTTCTCTGATGACCGAAGAAAGCGTTGACTCGAGAGCGGCCAGCTCGCGTTTCGCGCCCAGAAGACCAGCCTCGGCCTCGAGGACCGCCTGGTCCTGCCTGGTCTTGTAGAATATAGGGATGTTGACCGTCACTGAGACGTTCCACATATCCAGCAGACCTTTCGTCTTGGGGAAGTAGCCGACACCCACCGTTGTATCGGGATAGTATTCCTTCTCTGCCATCTTCACTCTGGCCTCGGCGGCTTCCGCCATCCTTCGCCGGGAATCTATCTCCGGCGAGCCGCTCTTCGCCATCTGGAGGGCCTCCTCCAGGCTGTAGACGTAGGGCGTGGAAGGCAGCTCGACGGGACGGCCCAGCGGCGAATTCGCATCCCTGCCGAGGGTGCTGTTCATCATCCCCTGAAGCGCCTGTATCTTTTGCCGCTGCATCTCTTCCTTCTCCAGGAGCATGTACTTCTCCGTCTGGGCCATGACGATCTCCTGGCGTGAACCCATACCCGATGCATAGCGGGCCGCGGCTGCCTCCTCGATCATGGAGAAATAATCCGCCAGTTTCTTCAGGACCTCTATGGTCCTGTAAGCAACAAAAAGCTCGTAATAGACCTGTTTGACCGTGGCCACCGTTTTCAACTGCACGGCCCTGTGCGCCGATTTCTGGCTTTCCGCATCCTTCGCGGCCATCAATCCTTTCAGGTCCCGCTTTCCGAAAAAGGGGAAAGTCTGGGACAGGGAGAACATCCCCATCGAGTTGGGCTCGTCTCCTATCGTGAGCTGACGAAACCCCTCGTTCTGATAACCGAACATGAACATGGGATCAGGAAGGCTCCTTACCTGGGGGATCCTGTAGCCCGACGCTGAGACTTTTGACTCGGACACGAGAAGCTCCGGGCTCCTGTCCAGGGCTTCCCTGACGAGTTCCTCGAGATCGAGGCTTGAAGGGCCGGCCGCGAAGAGCGTTGGGACTCCGGGGGAAGAAATGAGAAGCACGGTCAGAAAGAGCGTTGCTCTCGACAGGAGTCTTCCCGTCGCGGCGATCAGGCGCGGACCGGCATCACCGGGCATCGACAGTGAACCTCACGGACAGGGTCCTGCCGCCTCGCGTTATCTTCACTTCGTTGTTCCAGGAGCCCGACATGGAGTAATCCACCCTGGCCCTGTAGACATTCCCCGCGGGCACCGCATCGGACCTGTAGTTCATGGCGGGCATCCCCGTCATGGGCGGCATCGAATATCCCAGTACCACCTTTGCGTCCGTTATTGCCTTCCCGGAGGCATCTGTTATGCTTATCTCTACGTTGTTGGCTCCTACCACGGGGGGATTCCTGTCCATCCGTACCGTCACGTTGAGGTCTCCCGCTTTCCTGTTCACTTCATAGTCCCTCCCGTACCCGAAAGAGACCGCCATGAACAGGGCCAGGAGGACCGCTGCGAGAATCTTCATATCCACCTCCAGGCCAAAGAGATTTCATCTCAAGAACAGGCCGTGTCCCGGCCTATGTCCTTTTCCTACAAGTATATCCCACCTGGCCCGCCGCCGTACGGGCCCCATCCTCTAAAAGGCCTGCTGGAGCCTTTCCGCAGAGTGGTGCTCCATTCTATCAACGCGGCAATGATGAAAAGGGGGCAGACAGGGGACGGGAAGGCCCGGCGAGCAGACCGCTTGCCCGCTTTCTGACGACAGACGTCATGGATGGACCGGGACCGTACAGCCAACCGATGCGGCATTGTGTGACAGATTCCCGGAGAAGCCGGCTCTTCGTGCTATATGTTTCTGATGACGCCGCCGCCGAGGACGACGTCGCCGGCGTAGAAGACTATCGACTGGCCGGGCGTGATCGATTCCTGGGGATGGGCGAACCGGACTTCGGCGGTGTGACCCGGTCCGGGAAAGACCTCGCACCGGGCCGGTGCGGCAGTTGAGCGGATCTGTGCCGCGACCTCCGGTCCGGGACGCTCTTCAAAGGGAACGATCCAGCTCACATCCGTTGCCAGGAGACGATCGCTCATGAGGTGTTTCCTGGGACCTGCCACGACCTCGTTCCTTTCGGCATCGATCCTGAGGACATAGAAAGGCTCCTTCATCCCGGCGAGGCCGAGCGCCCTGCGCTGCCCCACCGTGTAGAACGCTATGCCACGGTGCCTGCCTATGACATTGCCCGCGGTATCGACGATGTTCCCCGGCCTGACCGGTTCCCTGAGCAGTGTCCCGTAATCGTCCCATTCGAGGAAGTCCTGGCTCTCCCTCTTATCGACGTATTCCCCGAAACCTGCCGCGCGGGCCATCGCTTTCACCTCTTCCTTCCGATAGCCCCCCAGGGGAAAGAGAACCCCCGCGAGTTGTTCCTGCGTCAGCCTGTGAAGGAAGTAGGACTGATCTTTCGACGGGTCGGCTCCCTTTAGGAGCAGGTGTCGGGCAGTGCACTCATTGTATGATACCCGCGCGTAATGGCCGGTGGCGAAAAGATCGAAAGCGATGCCGGCGGACCGGGCATTCCCGATGAGGGAGCCGAACTTGATCCGGGAATTGCAGACGACGCACGGGTTCGGCGTTCTGCCCCCCGAGTATTCGCTGCTGAAATAGGAAAGGACCGTATCTTTGTATTCGCCGCAGAGGTCCAGGACGTGATGCTCGATGCCCAGGCGGTCTGCCGCCTTGCCCGCATCCGCTATATCGGCGGCCTCGCCGGGGCCGTAGCAGCCGCTCCGCACCGCGTTGCAGGCGATGGAGCCGTCCCAGATCCTCATGGTGAGGCCCACCACACGGTATCCCTTCTCCTTGAGGAGCAAGGCGGCGACGGTGGAATCGATCCCTCCGCTCATGCCCACGGCGACGGTCCTGTTTTCCGGCAACACCCCCATCATCCGTCAGGGCCGGGCTCGTTCATGCTGCCCGTCCGGTAGCCGCGAAGGTCGAGGGCAACGTATGTGAAGCCGATGCGGCTCAACTCCTGTGCTATCCGGCTCCTCTCCTCGAGGATAAGGGGAAGGTCTTCTTCTCCGACTTCGATGCGGGCGGTGTTGCCATGATGCCTTACGCGGACCTGCGATACGCCGAGACTCTTTATGAACGCTTCCGCCTGGTCCACCTCTTGGAGCCGCCTGACGGTTATGGCGGTCCCGTAAGGGATCCTCGACGATAGACATGCCTGGGCGGGTTTGTCATGGGTCGTGAGCCCCAGTTCACGGGAGAGCACTCTGATCTCTTTCTTGGTCAGGCCGGCTCCAAGAAGGGGGCTTGCGATATCCTGTTCCAGGCAGGCCTTTCTGCCTGGCCGGAAGTCGTTGAGGTCGTCCGCGTTCGAGCCCTCCAGTATGAGAGAATATCCCTCACCCAGAGCGATATCGCGAACGGTCCGGAAAAGACGGGTCTTGCAATGGTAGCACCGGTCGCGCCCATTGGCGAGGAAGTTCTCGTCCTCCATTTCAGTGGAATCGAACATGATGAGGCGGGCGCCCATGCCGGCCGCCAGGGCCCGGGCTTCCTCCCTCTCGGCACGGGGATACGTCGGTGATACACCCGTCAGGGCCAGCACGTTCTCCCTGCCAAGGACATCGATGCATACCTTGAGCAACAAGGTGCTGTCCACTCCGCCGGAGAAGGTGACGGCAGCCCTTCCCATGGAAGCGATCGAACCGCTCAGGTCTTCGTACTTGCGCCTGATCGTTTCGTCTATCTGCATGCGACCACTTCGATCTCCACAAGCGCCCCCCGCGGCAGTGCACTCACCTCCACGGCGGAGCGTGCCGGGAAATCATCACGGAAGAACGACCCGTAGACCTCGTTCACGGCGGCAAAACTCGCCATGTCGGCAAGATAGATCGTCGTCTTCACGATATCCTCCATGCCGAGACCGGCGGCCTCGATGACGGCCTTCACGTTCTCCATGACCCGCCGAGCCTGCACGCCTGCATCTCCCTCCACGATCAGGCCCGTTGCCGGGTCGACGGGGATCTGGCCGGAGCAGAAAAGCATTGCCCCGGCCGCGGCCTTCACCGCCTGCGAGTAAGGCCCGATGGGCCCGGGAGCATTCTTCGTCTCAACGATCTCTTTCATGCAGCGGCACTCCTGACCTTGACAAGCTCCGCGACAATGCTCACGGCGATCTCCTGGGGCGTTTCCGCCCCGATATCGATTCCGATGGGCGCGTGGACAGCCTTCAGGAGGTCCTCCGCAACTCCCTTGCGCCGCAGATCGTCGAAGAGGATCTTGACCTTTCTTCTGCTTCCGATCATGCCGGTATACCGCGGCGGTCTCTTCAAGACCTCTTCCAGGACCACGGCATCGTGCTTATGCCCGCGGGTCACGATCACCGCGTACCCGTTGTGCAGTGGCCGACCCGTCCTGAATACGTCCCGGAACTCTTCCACGATCACCTCGTCCGCCTCGGGAAATCTCTCCCGGTTCGCGAAGATATCCCTGTCGTCGATAACGGTGACATGGAAATCGACGGCTTTTGCCATCCTCGATATGTGCTGTGATATGTGCCCGCCTCCGTAGATGTAGAGGCGGGGAGGCGGCACCACCGCTTCGATCAGAAGACCGTCCTCCACACGCGGCGACCCCGCCCGGAATATCCTGTCGAACTCCGTCAGGCGGTCGGGCAAGACCATGTCCCCCAGTCTTTCTCCACTCTCCAGCATCAGGGACTTCTGAAAGGGGCCGCCATCGATCCGCGTCACCACGACCGCCTGTCCATCGCCTGAAACGCAGTTGAATATCTTCTCGTAGATATCCCTGTATTTCGCGGTGACAGGCTCGAGAAAGAGGTCCACGGTACCCCCGCAGATCATTCCCTCATCCTCGACGGTCGTCCCGCTCATCGCGTAGCGAAGCCTCACGGGTTCTGACTGCCTGATAACGCCCCTGGCATGCTGCCACACTTCCGCCTCGACGCATCCCCCGCCGATCGTCCCGTAGACCTTGCCGTCATCTCCCACGAAAACCTTGGCCCCGGCCTCACGAGGCGCCGCTCCGACCCGGGACACTATGGTCGCAAGAGCGCCTTCTCTGCCATCTCTCAGGTATCCGATAACCGCTTCAAAAGGCTCCATTCCGATGGTAACCCTCTTCAGATCGGCGTGTCGGAGGCACCGGCGGATTCAACGCCGCCTAGCAGCCCCTCGAAAAGCACTGTCGAAAGGTATCGTTCGCCCGCATCGGGCAGGATAACGACGATCGTTTTCCCGGCGTTGTCGGGCTCTGCCGCGAGTTTTACCGCAACATGCGCTGCAGCTCCGCAGGATATACCGCTTAAGATCCCCTCTTCGCTGGCCAGGCGCCGCGCCATCCCGATCGCTTCGTCGTTGCTTACCGTCTCGATCCGGTCGACGAGGGAAAGGTCGAGGACCTTCGGAACGAAGCCGGCACCTATCCCCTGGATCTTGTGAGGGCCGGGCTTCAACTCTTCGCCGGCCCTTGCCTGCGTGAGAACAGGGGAATGGACGGGCTCCACGGCCACGGAAACGATCTTCCTGCCTTTTGTGAGCTTGAAATACCTGCTTACCCCCGTGATCGTACCGCCTGTACCGACACCACTGACGAGGATGTCCATCTTTCCGTCGGTATCGTTCCAGATCTCCACGGCCGTCGTGGCCTCATGTATGGCTGGATTCGCGGGATTCTCGAACTGCTGGGGAAGGAAATACCGTGACGCGTCGCTCCGGGCTATCTCCTCAGCCTTTGCCACGGCACCCTTCATGCCCTTCGCACCCTCGGTGAGGATGATGTTCGCTCCGAGGGCCTTGAGGACTTTTCGCCTCTCTATGGACATCGTCTCCGGCATCGTCAGGGTCAGTTTGTAACCCCGGGCGGCGGCGACGAAGGCAAGGGCGATGCCCGTGTTGCCGGAAGTGGGTTCGATGATCTCCATGCCCGGCTTCAGTCTGCCCGTCTTTTCCGCATCCCATATCATCGAGGCACCGATCCGGCACTTCACGGAATAGGCGGGGTTGCGCCCCTCGACCTTCGCGAGCACCGTCGCCTTTGCGCCCGCCGTCACCTTGTTGAGCCTGACGAGCGGCGTCCTTCCTATCGAAAATGAATTATCCTCGAATATCGCTGCCATGTGCGGCCTCCTTGAAAGATCTCCCCGGTCTTTACCTCAAATTCCTACCGAGCCGATAGGATTAGTATAAGAGACCCGTCCCCCCTTGTCAATAGAAATACCACCATCGTCGCATCCGGAACCGGCGGGCAATGAGCGCTGGCGCGGGACGACGATCGGGGTATCAGCAGTGTATGCGCGATTTCGCGATTATCCGGTGCATGGGGCGGGTGACGTAGAACTCGAGAAGGCGTTCGTTGAAGCTTCTCTCGACATGTTTGCCAAAACAGTCTCCCCGTATAAAAGGGACGAAGGGACAACTCCACCCGGTCAGGTCCGCGTGTTCTTCCTTCATTCTGTCCATCACGCTGCCGTAGAGGTCGGAGGTCCAACGTTCGTAACTCTCGCATTGTCCCTCACCGAGTTTGTCCCAGAAATCATCCCCGAAGGTCCCGAAGGTGAGGTCTGTCCCCGCAAAACGCTGGCAGGGATGAATCGCCCCATCGGCACAGAAAGCCATCTGTCTCATTCCCGCTGGACAGGTGAAGTGGGCCCCCGTTATCATCTGCACGACGGCGAACTTCCACTCCCCGTCGAACTCGATGCCGTGTTTCTCCGTGGCGAGGTCCATCCTCTTTATGGCCTCAAACCTCTCCTCTTCCGACAGCTCCAGCTTTCGCTCCTCCGGCGACTGACCGCAGTATATGTTGGCGGTGATGTTCCTGATGCCGACCGCCGCCATTTCATCGACAAACCTTTCGATGTTGGAGAAGTTGATCTTGCTGAGGGTCGTCAGGACATCACACTCAACGCCGGTGGCGATTATCCTTTTCAGGTTGCCGACGACCCTGTCGAAGGTCCCTTTCCCCGCACGGTCCAGCCTTCGCCGGTCGTTGTCCTCCCGGACTCCGTCGAGGCTCACCTTGAAGCTCAGCCGCGGCCTGTTCCCCGCTATCCATTCGCAGACATCTTCATTCACCGTGAAGGCATTCGTGAATACCTTGAATGTCGTGTCTATGCCGTATTCCTCGGACATGGCTTGAGCCCGGTCGCAGATCCATCTCATGGTTTCGAAATTGAGGAGAGGCTCGTACCCGAGAAAGGATATGAGCAGCGACGGGATCCCCCTCTTCTTCAGGTAAGGGAAGAGACCCGTGAGAACCCTGCCGGCGAATTCGCTGGTCATGTGGCCGCTCTTGAAATCGTAGAAGCTGTGATAGCAGCCCTGGCACGAGAGGTTGCATTTGGCGGAGACAAGAAAGGTCACCTTTGATATCCTGGCTATCTCGTTCCTGTGCCGTGCCATGTTCACGTACTCCGCGAACATGTCCCGCTCGTCTCTGTCTCCCTCCACCAGGAAGCGTTTCTCGTAGAGCTCGCTTATGAGGACCGGGGGTTCACACCGGCAGATTCCCGATATTCCCGCCGCGGCCGCCCCCATCGAGACGGGTCTATCGAAGGATCCGAGGACTTCGATGATCTCGGGCCCGTATGACGTCAGGTTGCCGTGCAGCTTGCTGTATACCCTTACCTCATTATCGTCCAGTTGTCTTACCACCAGAAAAGGTGACTTCTTCAACGTGGCGTCGGGCGGCATCTCTGTGGGATTCACGTTCGTCTCTCCTGTTTTCGGCGCGGTTCGTCAGGAACTTTCTGATCGTGCCTTTCTCGCGGGCTTGTTTTCCTACCATTATGATAGGTTTAATATAAAATAAGTATCCCTCCCTGTCAAGATACACCAGATAACGCAAAATACTCAAGTACCCTGGAGGCACCGGCCTCGTGTACGCGGGGCTGTTTCGGCCGGATGATGATCCCGGCGGCAGGACGATTGTTGTTTTAATAGCGAACTCAATCTGCTAGAATCCTGACAATAAAGCTCAGACAAGCGGGGTGGTGGTGTGGAAGCATTCAAAGACTGGTTGAAACCCGAGGTGATATGGTTTCTTATCGGACTCGTTCTGATGCTGCTGGAATTCGTCCTTCCCGGCTTCATCGTCTTCTTCTTCGGTGTCGGCGCCTGGATCGTGGCGCTCATCTGTCTCTTCGCCGACGTATCCATCAATGTTCAGCTCATCCTCTTCCTGGTGGCCTCGGTCCTGCTTCTTGTGTCATTGAGAAGATGGATGAGAGGCATCTTCGTGGGCTACAAGAAATACGGCCGGGCATCAGATGACGACATGTCGGAATTCATCGGCAAGAAGGCGGTGGCAACGAGGAGGATCGACCCCATCCTGGGGGGCAAGGTGGAGCTTCACGGAACAAGCTGGAGCGCCGAAACGGACGGGGACGAACCGATCGAGGAAGGGACCCCCGTGGAAATCACCGGCAAGCACGACCTGACACTGAAGGTCAGGAAATATCCTGCAAAGGGAGGGAATACCTGATGAACTTTCTTACCATTATCATTCTTGGCCTCATTGTGGTCATCGTCGTCGCCTTTTCCAAGACCATTCGCATCGTTCCGCAGAAGGTCGCCTTCATCGTCGAGCGTCTCGGAAAATACAATGCGACACTGGACGCCGGCCTTCACATTCTCATACCCTTTATCGACAGGGTCGCATACAGACACACGTTGAAGGAGCAGGCCATCGACGTCGCCTCCCAGACATGCATCACCCGGGATAATATCGCCGTAGAGGTGGACGGCATCCTGTATCTCCAGGTCATCGACCCCCAGAAGGCATCGTACGGGATCAACAACTACCAGTTCGCCGCCATGCAGCTGGCACAGACAACGATGAGGAGCGTTATTGGAAAGCTTGAACTCGACAGGACCTTCGAAGAACGGGAAACGATCAACACCACGATCGTGGAAGCCGTCGACAAGGCTTCGGACCCCTGGGGCGTGAAGGTAACGCGGTACGAGATAAAGAACATAGTGCCTCCCCAGAGCATCAAGGACGCCATGGAAAAACAGATGCGCGCCGAGAGGGAAAAGAGGGCCGTCATCGCGGAATCGGAAGGCGACAAACAGGCAAAGATCAATCGTGCCGAGGGTGTCAAACAGGAGATGATCGCCACCTCGGAAGGTGAGAAGCAAAAACGGATCAACGAGGCGGAGGGCCGCGCGGCCGAGATCGTACGCGTTGCCACGGCCACCGCCAACGGCCTTCGCGAGATCGCCCTCGCCATTAACGAGCAGGGCGGCATAAATGCCGTGAACCTGCGCATCGCCGAACAATACATAAACGAGTTCGGAAAGCTGGCAAGAACGAACAACACCCTCATCCTCCCGACAAACCTCGCCGACCTCGCCGGCCTCGTATCGACAGTAACAACGATACTGAAGGACCAGACGAAGGACACAGGGGTCAAGGCCCAGGTGGCGGACAAGAGATAGACAGCAGCACAGTCACACAGACCAGCACGGCCTCAAGGCAGAACCGCTTGAACCGCTCGTCTTCTTGAACTCTCAAGCGGTTCAAGCAATTCAAGCGGTTCAAGCCGTCTTTTCCTTGACCCGCCCGCCCCATTAGTGATACTTTTTTTTACCGAAGCATTTGTCAGGAAAAGATCAGGAGGACATATGAAAGTGAGCATTCTCGCAGCATTCGTCATCGTTTCGGCACTCGTATGGTGCGGCGGCGTACAGGCCGCGGAACCGAACATGAAGGACGGTCTCTGGGAGATCACGACAAAGGTGGAAATGAAGGGCATGCCGGCCAGCATCCCGCCGTCCGTCACGAAACAATGCCTTACGAAGAAGGACAGCGTGCCCGGACAGAGTAAAGAGAGGAATCCGAACTGCAAGATTACCGACCAGAAGGTGAGCGGCAACACGGTGACATGGGCCATGCTCTGCAAGGAGAATGACGGCACCGTGGAAAGCAAGGGAAGCATCACATACAAAGGCGACACCTTTGACGGCACGACAACGACGCTTATCAAGGACAAGACCCATAAGGCCCAGCAGGTTTCCACCAAAATGACGGGGAAACGTCTCGGGCCCTGCGACAAGAAATAGGAAAGAACGCGAGGAAGGAAGCTGTGAAGATCAAGACAAGGAAGAGCAGGAAGACAACGATCAACGAAGTGGACTTCGACAACCTGGAGTTCGGCGTCCACCTCTCCGATCACATGTACTATGTGGACTATGCGGATGGGCACTGGGGCGAGCCACGCATCGAGCCTTACGGCCCGATGAAGATGTACCCGGCCCTCTCGACCCTGCATTACGGACAGGCGGTTTTCGAAGGCCTCAAGGCCTTTCTCGGGGTGGATGGGAAGATCCGTCTTTTCCGGCCGGACAAGAACCATGAGAGATACAACGTGTCCTGTGAACGCCTGTGCATCCCCACCCTCTCCTACGAACTGTTCTTCGAGGGGATGAAGAAACTCGTGGAGATCGACAGGGCCTGGATCCCCGTCAAGCGCGGATGCTCCCTCTATATCCGGCCTTTCGTCTTCGCGACGGACAATTTCCTCGGTGTCAGGGTATCCCACGCGTACCGCTTCATGATCATAACCTCTCCCGTCGGAGCTTACTACAAGGAAGGGCTCAATCCGGTGAAGCTCATCACATCCGGCGAGTATGTCCGGGCCGTCAAGGGCGGGCTCGGCGCCGTCAAGACACCGGCGAATTACGCCGCTTCCCTCTATCCCGGGGAGATGGCCAAGAAGAAAGGCTTCACACAGGTGCTCTGGCTCGACGGCATAGAGAACCGGTGCATCGAGGAGGTGGGAACGATGAACATAATGTTCGTCATAGACGGCGCGATCGTCACTCCGCCGCTTGAGGGCTCCATCCTGCCCGGGGTGACGCGTAACTCCGTCATCGCGCTGGCCAAACACTGGGGCATCCCGGTCGAGGAGAGAAAGATAACCATCGACGAGGTCATGTCGGAAGCAAAGAGCGGGCGTCTCGAGGAGGTCTTCGGTACCGGGACCGCCGCCGTCATCTCGCCCGTCGGCTGGATCCGGCACAACGATGACACGGTAACGATTCACAGTGGCGAGATTGGCCCCATCTCTCAGAGACTCTACGACCAGATCACCGGAATGCAATATGGAGAAAGGGACGATCCCTTCGGCTGGTGCGTTACTATCTGACAATGATTACTGTTCGCTAGACACCCTCCGGACATCCCGAGCGGGAGCGGAGGGTGTTTTCGTCTGACGGCGAGGTCGATTGCTGGAAACGGTCACACTCTGTTTTTTTGCCGCTCTGGCCGGGCTCATTGATTCCATCGCCGGCGGCGGAGGGCTCATCCAGTTGCCGGCCCTCTTCATTGTCCTGCCCCACCTGCCCGTCGCAACGCTCCTCGGCACAAACAAACTGGCCTCGATATCGGGAACATCCGTCGCAACCCTTCAGTACGCCCGTCATATCAGGATAGATTGGAAGGCGACCCTGCCGGCGACCGCGGCTGCCCTCATTGCCTCCTTTCTCGGCGCGAGAACGGTGACTCTCGTGAATCCCGGGACCATGCGCCCCCTCATCCTCTTCATGCTCATCGCCATCGCCCTGTACACCTTTCTCCGAAGAGACTTCGGCTCCGTGCACGCGCCCCGCCTCGATCGGACCAAACGGCTGCTCATCAGTATCGCAACCGGTTCTCTGATAGGCTTCTATGACGGCTTCTTCGGCCCCGGCACGGGAAGTTTCCTCATATTCGTCTTCATCGGCATCTTCGGCTTCAGCTTTCTCTCCGCCTCCGCGTCCTCCAAGGTGGTCAACTTGGCCACGAACATCTCGGCTGTCCTCTACTTTGCCGCCACCGGGAACATAATCTACACCACCGCCATACTCATGGGCTTGTGCAACATCCTCGGTGCCGTCATAGGTTCCAGGATGGCCATCCTCAAGGGCAACCGCTTCGTAAGGATCATCTTCCTCGCCGTCGTCGTGTGCCTGATAGCAAAGCTGGGATATGATATGTTCCTTAAGAGATAGGTGATGGGTGATAGGTCATGGGTTATGGGACGAAGAGGATCCCGCCGCCGTTCTTGCCATGACCCATCACCTGTGACCCATTACCTGTACCCGGCCTTCATCTGCGCCAGTTTGTGGAAGTGTTTGCGTTCTTCCTGTATGATCCTGTCGATCGCGGCGTAGTGCTTTTCGTCGACGAACTGTTTCGCCTCGTGGTAATAGAGGATCGAGTCAGCCTCGCGTCCCATGGCGAAGTGGAGAGCCGAGGGAGCGTCCAGATCTTCCGACATCGCCTCGCCGCGGGCGTCCTTCGTGAATACCGCCTTTCCGTCGACATAGTCCCGAAGATAGGCCCCGTATTCACCGCTGAAACTCTCGGCGGGCGGGTTTGTCTCGATACCCGAGAGCATGTCCTGAAAGATCCTCTTGTGCCGGATCTCTTCGTCGGCAAGGTGGTTGAAGAGATCTCTCACTTCCTTATCCGTGGCGTTGAGCGCCGCCTTGTGGTAGAACATCTCGCCGTCCTCCTCGATCCGGACTGCAAATTGAAGGATGTCGCCTGTGCTGAAAATATTCATGTTACCCTCCTTTTTCGGTGGTGCCGTAAATGCCTGCTCTCGTCCCGGGAAGGACCAGTGAAGGCGCGATTTGCAGATACTCTTATATAGTGTCCGTCACGCCCGTTGGCAACCCCTTATCTCATCGGTAAACGCTTTTTCTGTTTTCGACGGAGCCCAGTGTCCTGAGAGAGAATCCCGTGGAAGTGTCGTAGGAGACAAAGCTCCCATACGTTGCAAGGTCGCCGGTATTGAGGTATCTCTTCCCTGCCGGGCCGTCACCGACATCGAGTATATCGGGTATATGGGAATGGCCGAGGATCACCACGTCGTATCCCTCCGAGAACTTGCTTCTCGCACGGGACCTGAAGATGTCCCGCACGACCTCGCTGTACTTCTTGCTTCTGTGGGACAGAAAGGGACGCACGAGGGTTACCACGCGCCAGGTCATCCCCGGGCCGAGAAGGTCCATAATCCGGTAGAAGAAGGGCCGCTTGAGGAACCGCACGAGGGAAAGGCTGGCGAAGCCGTCGCCGTGTGCAAGGAAGACCTTCTTTCCATCTATGTCGAGGCTCATCTCCGCCGTGCAGGTGGCTCCCGTATAGTCCTCGAAATACCTGCCCATGCCGAATTCATGGTTTCCTTCCAGGAACACCACCCGTTTGCCGCGATCGACAAGGTTTTTCAGGCTGTCGGCTATCGTCCGGTACCAGGGGTATATGTACCCGTCATAACCATGATAGAAGTCGAAAAGGTCGCCGAGGACAACCACCATGTCAGTATCTTCGCAATAATCGGAGATGAACCTCAGCGTGAGGGCTGCCCTGTCGACGCTCTTGCGGGTAATGTGAACATCGGAGAAGAAGATGATCTTCACGACAGGCCTCTAACCTCCGGTCGTCAGGTATTCCTTGAGGGGGTCCATCCAACCGCGCATCCTGATGCCTGTCGCGCCTTCGAACTTTGCGAGGTCGAAAACGGAAGAAGCGGGCCGCGCGGCCTTCCTTCCCAGTTCGCTGGAGGAGATGGGCCTTGTCTCAACGTCCATATTCAGGATGGAGAAGATGGCCCTTGCGAAGTCGAACCAGGTGCAGGAACCGCTGTTTGAGACGTGGTAGATCCCGCTCAGCCCTTTCTCGATGATAGAAACTATGGGCATGGCGAGGTCGCGGGCCCAGGTCGGGGACCCCCTCTGGTCATTGACAACACGCACCGTGCCGTGCTGCCGCCCCAGTTCCCTTATCGTGTCGACAAAATTCTTTCCTCCCTTCCCGTAGAGCCACTGGGTCCTCACCACGGCCGCCCCGGGAAGCCTCCCGAGGACCATTCTCTCCCCGGCGAGCTTCGTGCGGCCGTAGACGGAAGCGGGCCGCGGTTCGTCGTCCTCCCTGTAGGGAGAACCCTTCGTGCCGTCGAAGACATAGTCGGTGCTCATGTGAACGAGCCGTGCGCCGGCAGCCGCGCAGAGTTCCGCCACCGCCCCCACCCCTTGCGCGTTCACCCGCCGGGCCATTTCCTCTCTGTCCTCACACCCGTCCACATCCGTCACGGCGGCAAGGTTCAGCACCACATCGGGCCGGTGCAGGTCCATCAGCTCCCTGCCTTTCGAGGGGCTGGTGATATCCCATTCATCGATGTCATAGACGGCGAGGTCGAAGCGCTCGCCGAGAAATGGAAGGATGTTGCTTCCCAGTAATCCCTTGCCGCCCGATATGAGGACCTTCATCGGTTCCCGTACATCTTCTCGTAATAGTCGAGATACGCGCCGGTCCTGATCCTCTCCCACCACTCCTTCTTCTTCACGTACCAGTCGACGGTGCCGCGCATGCCCTCGGAGAAATCCACCGACGGCCTGTAACCCAACCGCTCCGTTATCTTTCCTGAATCGATGGCATAGCGGCGGTCATGCCCGGGCCTGTCCTTAACGTACCGGATGAGCGAGCGCGGCTTGCCCAGTATGTCGAGGACGAGCTCGACGATCTCTATGTTCGTCCGCTCGTTCGAAGCCCCGATATTGTACACGTTCCCCTCCTCCCCTTTGTGGACGACGAGGTCGATGGCCGCGCAGTGATCCTTGACGTGTATCCAGTCGCGGACGTTGAGGCCATCGCCGTAGACGGGCAGCTCCTTGTCCGCGAGGGCGTTCGTTATCATGAGGGGAATGAGCTTCTCCGGGAACTGGTAGGGCCCGTAGTTGTTGGAGCACCTCGTGATGACGACAGGCATCCCGTAGGTCTTGAAATAGGCCATGGCGAGTATGTCCGCCGCCGTCTTGGAGGCTGAATAGGGGCTGTTCGGGGAGAGAGGGGTGTCCTCGCGGAATGCCCCCGATTCACCGAGGGATCCGTAGACCTCGTCCGTCGATATCTGGACGAATCGCCTCACACCCTTCCTCCGCGCCAGTTCGAGGAGGTTGAAGGTGCCGTTTATGTTCGTCCTGATAAAGGCGTCAGGGTCCATGATGCTCCTGTCGACATGGGATTCCGCCGCGAAGTTGACGATGATGTCGATGGGCCTCTCGAAGACGCCCTCGACGTCGGCCGGTGACGCGATATCCCCCCGCACGAAGGTGTACCTTCCGTCCCCGGCGATGTCCTCGAGGTTCTCCAGGTTCCCCGCGTAGGTCAGCTTGTCGAAATTGATGACGCTATAATCGTATCTCTCCAGCATGTGGCGGACAAAATTGGTCCCGATGAAACCGCAGCCGCCGGTAACGAGAATCGTTTCAGCCATCTCTTCTCTCCCAGGTGTAGGGTATATCGTTGTCGTGGGGGTCTATCCGGAACTCGTCGGGTTCCGCGTAGTTGTAGACCATGGTGGGGGTGTTTACGATGATGGCCTCCTCGAGGCTGATGCACTTCCACCCGTGATAGACCATGCACGGCACCCTGACGAGCCGGGGACTATGGTCGCCAATGTAGAACTCGTTAACCTCTCCCCGGCTGGACGATCCCTCACGGTCATCGTAGAGGACGAGCTTTATCATTCCCCTCACGCAGGCGATGAAGTCATCCTGCATCCTGTGGTAATGCCAGGCCTTCACCACCCGGGGATAGGTGGTCGTTATGTAGACCTGGCCGAACCCTGCGAAGATATCGTCATCGCTGCGCAGGATCTCCATGAGCCTGCCCCTTTCGTCGGGGATGACCTTCAATGTCTTGATGGCGACACCGTCTATCATATCCTCTCCCCCGGGGCCACGTTGTTGGCTCCTGTCTGCGAAACAAGCACGCTGGCACGAAGCAGGGATTCGAAGGTACCGGCGTCCGTCCACCACCCGTCGAGCATCTCCCAGGTCATTGTGCCGTTCCTTACATAGGCGTTGTTCACGTCGGTAATCTCAAGCTCGCCCCTCTCCGAGGGCTTCAAAGTCTTCACGATCTCGAAAACGCTCGCGTCGTAGAGATAGATGCCGATAACGGCAAGGTTGCTCCGGGGATTCTTCGGTTTCTCCACGATGTTGACGAGCCTGTCGTCCGTGATCTCAGCAACGCCGAACCTCTCCGGATCGGGGACCTCCTTGAGCATGATCTTCGCCCCTTTCTCCTGCTTCCCGAAGTCCTGCACGGCCTTGATGATGTTCCGCTCGATGATGTTGTCGCCAAGAACCACGCAGACCGGTTCCCCGTCCGCAAAATATTCCGCCAGGGACAGGGCGTCGGCGATGCCGCCCTCCCCCTCCTGGTAGGTGTAGTTGAGATGCTTGAGGCCGAAGTCCTTTCCATTGCCCATGAGGCGCAGGAAATCGCCCGCGTGATTGCCGCCGGTCACGACCATGATGTCCGTTATGCCGGCGTTGATGAGTGTCTCAATGGGATAGTAGATCATGGGTTTGTCGTACACGGGCAGGAGATGCTTGTTCGTTATCCGTGTGAGAGGCGCGAGACGCGACCCCAGACCGCCGGCCAGAATAATACCCTTCATGTCAGCCTTCCTCCTCCTATCGGGATGTTATGCCAGTGAGGTCAAAGGAGAACCTGAAGCTCGTATCCCTCGGCCTCTTTGTTTGCGACAACGAAAACTTCACCGACCAACATCCCGCCTTGTATCTCAGGTGATACTCCGTGTCGATCCAGTCCTGGTCCGAAAACGTGTATCGTATGTTGTACCCTCCTTCGAAGACCCAGTACGCGGCGAACATCTCCACGAAGATATCGTTGTTGGCCCCGGAATTGTAGTTGTGTGCCACAACAGCGCTGTATGCCCCGGGGATAAGGTACGATATGGTGTTCCTCAGCGTCTTGGCCCCTCCACCATGGACGCTTAAAACGCTCTCGTGCGCGAAACTGAGATAATCTACCGGGGACAGGGTGAATCTCAGGTCGATATCGGAAAAGCGGGAACCCGAACCCTTGTAAAGCTCGGACTCCTCGAGATTGCCCGAAATCCCATAGGTTTGGGAAACCTCGAAAAAGGACATCTCGCGCCTGAAGCCGCTCTCACCGGAGGTATCATAGAGATAGTGGTTGATTGCATAGGTGATGGTGTTTGACTGATTTATCCGGTCGTAGGCGTCTATCTTGGGCGCGTCCTTGTAACCGGTGGCGGGGATGAAAGTGTACCTGACCCTGGGCTTAAACACACTCTGCATCGATTCCAGCCAGGACCATCCGGTGTTGTAACCTCGCATGAATTGCATGTTGGCGTCGCCGTCGAGACGGAAAGTCTGGCGGTAGTTGCTGTTGCCTCCCGTGCTCTCGGTGCGGTTCACAGCATAACCCGTCTCATAGAGGGTGCCGCTGAGAAGAGTGTTCACGCCCTTGAAGGAGTAAGGCAGCTTCAAAGACGGGTCGAAAGCGAGGCGCGTATAGGTTCCGCCTGTGTCGCGGTAGAAATTGGTCAGGGAGCTGTTGAGGTCGAGATACATCTTTCCGCCGAACACAGGTATGTACTCAGTGAAATAGGTCACCTCGGGGTAGTACTGGAAAACCGTCCCGTTGTCCCTCATGAGCAGGTTTCTGAACTGGGTGACCCCGGCGGTGAGCAGTGACCGGGGCAGGGGCTTTTCGACAAAGATCGTCGATTTCAGCTGGCTTTCACTTCGTTCCTGGATGGACTGCCCGAAGTCCTTCAGGTAATCGTTGTCGAAAACGTGCCATATGCTCGCCTTGAACTGGAGATCATTGAAGAACATCTGCTGGTGCTTTGCCTTCACCTGGTATCGCGTGTGCCCGAATTTGTTGTCGTCGATTATATTGCCTTCCAGTTCCCCGCCAAGTCCTTCCTTCAGGGCATACCGGAACTGGGCGCCCACGTTCACACCTCTCTTGGCGATGTACTCGGCGGACATCGTGGCATCCTTGTCCTTGGAAATGGCCCAGAAATAGGACAGCTTAAACTTGGTCCCATCCGAGGAAGACAGCGCCATCTCGGGTATGAGGAATCCCGACTGCCTCTCTGACTTGACGGGGAAGATCCCCCAGGGGATGTAGAACACGGGGACACCGAGAATGTGGAACGTGGTGGACCTCGTCTTCGCGTACCCTTCCACGGTTATGTCAATCTCGTCAGAGGTGAATGTCCATTCCGGTCTGTCCCAGCCGCAGGTTGTGAACTTCCCTTTCCTGATCCTGTACTGTGATTCCCCGGTCTTCTCTATCTCGTTGCCGTTGATGTAGACATTGCCCGTCTTTATAAACACCCGGGCCTTCTCAAGGGTCCCTTTCTTGGTATCGAGGTTGATCTGCATCCACTCGCATTCGATCCGGTCCCCCAGGTCTTCGTAAACGACATTGCCTTCAGCGGTGACATCGCGCGTGTTCTCATCCAAAAAAACGTAGTCCGCGAAAAGAGTGCGGGTCATTTCTCTGACCTCGACATTTCCGCGGGCGGTGTAGGTGTTCGCCGCCCGGTCGTGCTCCACCTGGTCTGCGATGATCTCCACGGGGCCCTTGACCTCCCCGCTGCGGATACCGATCTGCTGCCCCCAGGACATAAGGGGCAGGAACAAAGCAAACAACATCGTTATGACAAGGACCCTAGAATATCTCATTGACGGCCCGTTTGGCCTCTCCGATCGTATAGAGTGAACCCGTGACAAGTATGAGATCACTGTCCCCGGCAAGCTGCCGCGCCTTTCTGAGGGCGCTTCTCGTATCCTTCGTGACAATGGGATTCCGTGCAAAACCCTTCAGGCTCTCCGCCTCGAGGGCTCTCTCCGTCTTCGGCTGCGTTAGTATCGCAAGGTCGACGCAGCCGTTCATGGCCTCAAGCATCCTCCCGTACTGCTTGTCGCGCATGACGCCGAAAACGAGAACCTTCCTGCGGTCCCGGTAGCGGGAGCGGAGGAATCTCGTCAACGCGCGCACGCCGGAAAGGTTGTGGGCCCCGTCGAGGATGACAAGCGGCCGCTCCCGAACCGTCTCCAGCCGTCCCTGCCATCTCACAGACGCCAGCGCCTCTCTCACGTGGCCCTCGGTAGGGCGAAACCCGGATCGCGCAAGCGATTCGACGGCACACAAGGCCATGGCCGCGTTCGAAAGCTGGTGATCCCCCTCGAGGTTGAGGGCGATATCCCTGTAATCCCATTCGATCCCCCGGTAGGAGAAGCGCCTGTCGCCTCTCTTCCTGCAGAGGAAATCCTTTCCCAGCACTCGGATCGGGCTGGCCAGCTCCCGGGCCCTCGCCGAGAGCACCGCGAGGCCCTTGCCCCGGGCGCCCGTTACCAGGGGGATACCTTTCTTTATAATCCCCGCCTTTTCGCCGGCGATCTCGCCCACGGTCCGTCCCAGTTCCTTCATGTGGTCAAAACCAACGTTGGTGATGACCGTTGCCAGCGGCTCTATGACGTTCGTGGAATCCAGTCTTCCGCCGAGACCCGTCTCCACGACGGCGATGTCGACCTTTTCCCTCCGGAAATGCTCAAAGGCCAGCGCCGTAGTGAAATCGAAGTAGGTATAGAAGGGATCAGACCCGCTCCGACAGGCCCTGTCACGGATGTGCTCCGTAAGAGAGGCCACCAGGTCTTCCGCGATCTCTTCCTCGTTGACGGTGATGCGTTCCGTGAAGGAAACCAGGTGGGGCGACGTGTACTTCCCGACCCGGTATCCCGCCGCCTTCAGTATGCAGGAGATCATCGTGGCGACAGACCCCTTGCCGTTCGTCCCTGCTATATGGACCGTCCTCAAGGACCTGTGAGGGTCGCCTATCGCGCCAAGAAGCCGGCCTATGTTCTCCAGTCCGAAAACGGAGCCGAATCTCTCAAGGCCGGAGAGGTATTCCAGCGAGCTTTCATAGCGGTCATCGTTCATGTGATCAGGGACAGCAGGGTGTGGAGTGTCTGCTTCAGTTCTTTGCGTGAGGAGATCATGTCGATCATCCCATGTTCCAGAAGGTATTCCGCCCGCTGAAACCCCGGGGGCAGCTTGGCCTTGATCGTTTCCTTGATCACCCTTTCCCCGGCGAAACCGATCATCGCCTTCGGTTCGGCGATAATGATGTCGCCGAGCATACCCATGCTGGCCGAGACACCACCAAGGGTGGGGTCGGTGAGGACAGTTATATAGGGAACCCGGTTGCTTTTGAGATGATAGATGGCACCTGAAACCTTGGACATCTGCATGAGCGACATGATCCCTTCCTGCATCCTGGCGCCGCCGGACGAACAGAAGAGGATGACCGGGGTCTTCTGCCTTGCCCCCTCCTCGAGGGTCCGGGTGATCTTTTCTCCCACGACGCTCCCCAGGCTGCCACCCATGAAGTTGAAATCGAAAATGGCGACGAGAACAGGAATACCGCCGATCTTCGCGCTGCCGCACATCAGGGCGTCGGGCCGCCTGGCTGTCTCCTGTGTCTCGACAAGCCTCGTCTTGTACGGTTTAATATCTTTGAACCTCAAAAAGTCCACGGGCGCCACGTTCTCATGGAACTCGGTGAAACTGCCCCGGTCGAAGGTCAGCGCTATCCTGTTTTCTACAGAGATGGGGAAATGATAGAAACACTTGGGGCAGACATGGCGGTTGCGCTCCACCTCTTTTCTGTACAGGAGTTCCTGGCAGGAATTGCATTTCCTCCAGAGCGATTCCTCCTTCTCTGCCTTCAAGATCTCCTTCTGGATATTGATTTCACGGTAGGGTTTCTTCTCTTTATCCCTTTTTTTGAATAATCCCATTACTTTTCCTGTTGAATTTTTGTTGAAAAACTACCAAAATAAGTATGGCCATGTCAATAGAAAGGGTCACCATAGAGTCGGACCAGAGTATCGAGGGATTGCTCCGCAGGCAGAGCAGGAAAGCGGGCGTTGTTGTGTGCCATCCCCACCCGCTCTACGGCGGGAATATGTACAATAACGTTGTCAGCGCGATCGAGGACGGGTACGCCGCCCAGGGCTTCACGACCCTCATCTTCAATTTTCGGGGCGTGGGGGACAGCAAGGGAGACTATGACGAGGGTGACGGAGAGGTGCGTGACGCTACCGCGGCATACGGGGTCCTGAGGGAACACCTTGATGACGACGCGCACATCACCCTTGCGGGCTACTCCTTCGGGGCCTGGGTCATCAGCAGGTCGGCGATCGAGATAGACAGGTTCGACAGTCTCTTCCTCGTGTCTTTTCCCTGCCTTATATACAAGTACGATCACCTGAAGAACTTCAGCAAAGAGATCCTCATCGTTGGCGGCACCTACGACGACATAGCCCCTATGGACGACCTCTACGAACTTTACAAGAATCTCACCACCCTCGACAAGCACCTCAAGGTCATCAACACAACCCATTTCTACGCCGGAAAAGAGACGGAGCTCATAGACTTTATCAAGGAAACCGTTCCGAAGCGGTAGAATAGGACCATTCTCCCTTCTTCTTGAATAGATACCTGCTTTGTGTTAATTTGATTAACAGAATCCAGCGGGTTACGACAGCCTGAAACGGTGCAAAATCTCCCCACTGCAAGAGAACGTCGCAAGCTGACCGCTCCCGGCCGGGTTACTTTCTATTTCAGCAAGGACTGTTCTGCCATGGATTACAAAGACACACTGAACCTCCCAAAGACATCCTTTCCCATGAGAGGCAACCTGCCCGTCAAGGAAAAGGACATGCTTGCCCGCTGGCAAGACATAGACCTTTACCGGAAGATGACCGAGGCGCGAAAGGACAGCCCCGCTTTCATACTTCATGACGGCCCCCCTTACGCCAATGGCAATATCCACCTCGGGACGGCCCTCAACAAGATTCTCAAGGACATCATCATCAAGGCAAAGTTCATGACGGGGCACAGGGCGGACTATGTCCCGGGATGGGACTGTCACGGCCTGCCCATAGAACACCAGGTGGAGAAGAACGTAAAGCAGAAGAAGCTGGAGCTCTCGAAGCTGGACACCCGGAAGGAGTGCCGGGCCTATGCGCGGCGGTTTATAGACATTCAGCGGGAGGAGTTCAAGCGCCTTGGCGGCATCGGGGACTGGGAACATCCTTATATCACCATGGATTTCGACTATCAGGCGACGATCATCGAGGAAGCGGCGAAATTCTTCCTCCGCGGCGAGGTCTATCGGAAGAAAAAACCCGTCTACTGGTGTCCGAGCTGCGAGACGGCCCTTGCAGAAGCGGAGATCGAATACGACACGAAGAGATCGAGTTCCATATATGTCAAGTTCCCTTACACAGGCGGGAGAGAACCGGTCTTCGCCGGCTATCCCGACAAACCCGTCTACATGCTGATATGGACGACCACACCCTGGACGCTTCCCGCGAACCTGGCCATCGCCCTTCATCCCGATTTCACCTACGTCTCCGTGGAGACGGAGAAAGAGGTCTATATCGTCCTCAAGGACCTCCTCGAGGACGTCATGCAGCGAGCGGGGATAACGGGATACCGCGTTATCGGGGAGATAAGCCCTGAGACGCTTCGGGGGCTCACCTTCAGGCATCCCTTCATCGACCGTCAGTCCGTCATCGTCTTCGCGGACTACGTCGCCGCCGACACCGGAACGGGCGCGGTTCACACAGCGCCGGGCCACGGCGAGGAAGACTATGAAACGGGGCTGGCGTACGGCCTCGATATCTACTCCCCCGTCAACGAAAAGGGTGTCTTCATAGACGAGGTGGACTTCTTCAAAGGCATGAACGTCTGGGAGGCCAATCCGAAGGTCATAGAAAAGCTGAAGGAGTTGGGGCTCCTCCTCCACACGGAAGAGATCGAACACTCCTACCCCCACTGCTGGCGCTGCAAGAAACCCGTCATATTCCGGGCGACGGAGCAGTGGTTCGTCTCCATGGACAGTCACGGACTGAGACAAAAGGCCTTGAACGAGATCGACAGGACACAGTGGATCCCCTCCTGGGGCCGCGACAGGATATACAACATGCTTTCCGTCCGTCCCGACTGGTGCATCTCCCGGCAGCGTACCTGGGGCATCCCGATCACCATCTTTTACTGCGACAAATGCCGCGAACCCTTCTGGAGTGAAGAGTCCTTCGCGCGCATCGTCGAAGCCGTCCGGCAGTCAGGCGCGGACATCTGGTTCGAAAAAGACGCCGCTCACTTCCTGCCGGAGGGGACAAAGTGCAGCCATTGCGGCGGCACGACCTTTTCCAGGGAACAGGACATCCTGGACGTGTGGTTCGATTCGGGCGTAAGCTGGGCCGCCGTGTGCAGGAAGAGACCGGAGCTGCAATACCCTGCCGACCTCTATCTCGAGGGAAGCGACCAGCACCGCGGCTGGTTCCACAGCTCCCTGCTCACTTCCGTGGGCAATGAAGGGCGGGCACCGTACAAGGCGGTGCTGACCCACGGGTTCGTCGTGGACGGATCTGGCAGGAAAATGTCCAAGTCCCTGGGCAACGTCATCGCCCCCAACGAGGTCATCGAGAAGTTCGGCGCCGAGATACTGCGCCTGTGGGTCATCTACGAGGACTACCGCGACGACATCAAGATATCGAAAGACATCATCAACCGCCTGGTGGAGACGTACCGCCGGATCCGTAACACCTTGAGGTTCCTCCACGCGAACATCAACGAGGACTTCGAGCCGGGCCGTGATACCATCCCCTATGAGGAGCTCTCGCTCCTTGACAGGTGGCTGCTTTCGCGGCTTGCGAGGCTCATCGACCGTGTGCGGGAATCTTACGACAGCTACACCCTGCACTCCATCTACCACGCGGTCCACAATTTCTGCGCCGTCGACCTCAGCGCCCTGTATCTCGACATCGTCAAGGACAGGATCTACGTGGAGCACAGGGACGCCCGCAAGCGAAGGGCATCCCAGACCGTCATATACGAGACGCTTATCGCCCTCGTCAAGCTTATAGCGCCTGTCCTTTCCTCAACGGCGGACGAGATGTGGTCCTATCTCAAGGACTATGTCGCCGAGGAAAGCATCTTTCTCGCGCAGTTCCCCGCTGCGGACAGAACCCTCATCAACGGGGCCATCGAGGAAAAATGGGAAAGGATCTGGAGGATCAGGGAACTCGCCAATAAAAAGATCGAGGAGAAGCGCACCGCGAAAGAGATCGGTCATTCTCTCGATACGAAGATCATCATAGACGCCCCCGACGAGGACCACGCGGCCCTTGTGGAGTTGGGCGATGAGCTCAAGGATGTCTTCATCGTCTCCCAGATCGAGGTGCGCAAGGCCGCCTCACTCGACGTGACCGTGGTCAGGGCCGAGGGCGACAAGTGCGAGCGGTGCTGGCAGTACGATACGAACATTCTCAGGAACGGAAAATTCCCGAACGTGTGCAAGCGATGCGCCGATACCCTTTCTTTGCTCTAATACCGGTCATCTTCGCCCTGGACAGGTTCACAAAGGCGCTCATCGTGAGGGACCTCCCCATACTGAGCGAGATAAAGGTGACGTCCTTCCTCTCCATCGTCCACGTGAGGAACTTAGGGGGGGTCTTTGGGGTTCTCAGCGAGAGCGGGTACGCCAAATACATCTTCACCGTGATGCCCGTCCTTGTCGCCGCCGCCTTGATATATGTCCTTGTCCGATACGCGATGGGAAAGGCGAAGACCTTTGCGCTGTGCCTCATCCTCGCCGGTGCCCTGGGCAACATATACGACCGTATATTCTACGGAAGCGTCGTCGACTTCCTTGATTTCCACTACAGGAACTATCACTGGCCGGCCTTCAACGTGGCCGATATAGCCCTCACTATCGGCATCGGGCTCCTCATCCTCCTCGAATTGACCGGGGCAAAGGGCACGCAACCCTCCCGCTGAAGGCGCATCACAGTGCGGTGCCGTGGGCCTTTAAGAGAGAAAACGGCATGGACGAAATCCTGGAAGAAGAAAAGAAGCTCAGAAGACTTCGCTTCGTGGTCGATTTCGCGCTCGAGTTCATCCGCACCCAGGACATCCCCCACGACCACGCGATGCACATCGTCGAGGGGGTGCGCGAGCAGGCGCTCAATCTATTCCCCGGAAAAGGGGAAACCTTCGACATCATCTACGCCCCCCGCTTCAAGAAGGCACTGAATGAGAAGTACAGGAGAGATTGAGAAGACAGCTTGAACCGCTCGAACCGCTTGAGCAGCTTGAGCCGAAAAAGAGTTGCCCTGTGACGTTCAAGCGGTTCAAGCGGTTCAAGCGGCTGCAACCGTTTTCACTTCTTGAATATCTTCTTGATCCCCTCGCCGATGCCTCCTATGCCTTCGCCTACCTTTTTGGTGCCTTCGGCGCCGAGGCCGAAGACCGACTCCCCGATGTCCTTCACCGAAAAACCCAGCTTTTCGGCGATGCCGAAGGAGAGTCTGCTCGCGAAGTTCTCCGCAATGTTGAACCTCGGGTTGTCGAGATCACCTGAGATGACGAAATCAACAGGGATCCGGTCCCCGCTCTTCTTCAGGAAGGCCACGACAAGTGTGACGGGCACGCCCATGAACCTGTCGCCCGGACCGGTACCGCTCCCGAATTCCAGGCCTTTGACCACCGCCTTTCCCGGGGCGTGGACCCTGCGGGAGGCGATCTTCGCGCGCAGATCGAGATCGAGAAACCCTTTGGTGATGCTTATACTCTGGCTTCCGTGGTAGTAAGGCTTGAAATGCGTGATGTCAAGCTCCCTCACCGCGGCCGCGCACTCCATGTCCCTGCTCTGGAACCTGATCCCGCCTTCGCTTTTTATGCTCGCCGTGCTCCTGCCCCCGGGAATGGCGGCTTTGATGGTGTAACGCGTGAGATCGTTCGTGAAGGGCACGGTGAGGTTGTGCATCTCCGCGTTTATGTTCCGCACCTTTGTCATAACGGGAACCTTCGGTGACTTGCGGTCGAGATAGTCCACAGACCCGTCGACGATGACGATCTTCCTGAGTATCACCGGAGGCTGCTTCCCTTCGGGCCGGGCGGTATTCTCCGCCTTCTTCACGGCTCTCCCCGCTCTCTCGTCGCCGGCCGGGAAGACAGGGCTCACAAGATCGCCCTTTCTGTCGATCTCAACATATATGTAGGGCTTTTCCACCAATACACTGGAAACGATGTACTTCTTCCTGAGAAGGCCCATGAAGTCCGCCTTGACCACAAGACTCTCAACTTTTACCACCTCTCTGCCGGATCTCTCCTTCATTGCAATGTCCCGGACGAAGACGCTCCCCCATCTCAGCTCGATGCTCCCTATCGAAAAATCCTTACCCAGGGCCTTCTCGACACCGGTTTTGGCGATAACGTTGGCGTATTTCACGAGAAGGGCGACGGTGCCGAGGGCGAGACAGAGGACCACCGTGGAAGAAACAAGGAGTATCTTGAACCCTCTGTGTCTGACAGTCATTTTCCCATCCTTTTCGAAATGTCTTATGCTAGTATACAGAACGGGGAGCCGGAAGGAAAGACCGGAGGACAACCGCTGCTTCCCGCATCCGGAAAAGGAGGCCTTTCATGTCCGTTCTATTCGAGTTCGCAATGTTTCCCACAGACAAGGGTGAAAGCGTCAGCGCCTTCGTATCGAGGCTCCTCAAGGTCATCGACGAGGGTACGGCTGCTTACCGCCTCACCCCGATGGGCACCGTCGTGGAGACCGACACCATGGAGGAGGCCCTTGCCGTCATAAGGAAGTGCTACGAGCAGCTGGAACCCGACTGCGGCCGCGTCTATTCCACCGTCAAGTTCGACATCCGCAAGGGCGCCTCAGGCAGGCTCGAAGGCAAAATAGCCTCCGTCGAACAAAAGGTGGGTAAGAAACTGAAAACCTGAGAAGATGGTTGCCGCCGCTTGAACCGCTTGAGCCGCTTGAACGAAAGAACCTATCCATAGTATGTCTGGTTTGCAGATTGACGGGTTCGGTTAGAGGTAATGACAGGGCTGGCCGCTTATTCTTTCACGTTCAAGCGGCTCAAGCTGTTCAAGCGGCTCAAGCGGTCTTTATTGTTTTGGTGCAAACTGCATCTCGATGGCCCGGGAGCGTGAGCGTGCGACACCACCCGCGTCGTTGTTCGGGGCGACTTTGAGCTGCATGGCATACTGGCTGTACGCCGACTGGTAGTCGCCCACGGCTTCGTAGCACTGACCCAGGATGGCATGGATCCTGGGATGCCTGGGAGCAGCCTCCGAGAAGGGCTTCAGGTAACCTATGGCGTACCTGTAGGAACGTGTCCTGTAGTAGTTCATTCCCATGAAATAATTCGATGCCGGGTCCTGGGGAAAAAGCTTCAGGCTCCTCTGCAGGAACTGGACGCTTTCGGCATACCTGTTGCCGGCATACCTGATGGCACCCATACCCCTCAGAGCGGGCTGATAGTTGCCGTCTATGCTCAAGGCCTTCGAAAAATATCGTTCCGCCTCGGGCAGGTTGTTCTGTTTCACGAGAACACTGCCATAGAGCGCGTAGAACGGGGCCTGGCCGGGGTCCTGGGCTATGGCCTGCGTGATGTACGACAAGGCCTCGCCTGTATTGTTCTTCTCCAGAGAGCGCACGGCTTTGTCGTAGTAGTTCACGTAGACCGCGTTGACACGGCGGATGTTCGCCACGGCCCCCTGAAAGCGCTGCCGTGCCGTGCCGTCGCCGGATATGGCGACCCGGGGTGTCTGATTGATGATGTTCTGTATCTCGTCAATGCGGATGGAAGTCCTGGGATGGGAAGACAGGAGCTCGCTGAAAAAGCTGCTTTCCTGCCTGCTCTGGCCGATGGACCGCGCGTACTGGTCGGAGACCTTCTCGAGGTTCCTGTGGGCGCTCAACGCCGCCCGCGGGTCGTAGCCGAGCCTCGTCATGTACTCTATGCCAAGCCTGTCCGCCTCGAGCTCGTCGTTCCTGCTGAACTTGAGGAGGATGAGTCCGGCCCCCGCCGACCCGACGGTGAGCGCCGCGTCGGAGTACTCGGAACCCGCCATGGCGACCGCCGCACCGGCGAGAAGGAGCTGGCCGAGCATACTGTAGGTCATCTGCCTCGCCGAATGGCGCGCCGAAACATGCCCCATCTCGTGACCCATGACATAAACGAACTCCGCCTCATTGTCGAGCGCCGCGAGGAGGCCCCGGGTCATCACGACATGCCCCGGTATCGCCCAGGCATTGGGCACGGAGCTGTTCTGAACGGCAAAATCCACGGGGAGGTTGGGCCTGTGCGACACGCGGTGAATGTTCATGACAACGCTCGACAGGTAGGATTTCAGCGCCGGGTCCCTGAATTCCCCGCCCCCGCCCTCTCCGCCCCACAGGGCGTTGGGGTAGAGCTCCTTGCCGAGCTGTATCTCCTGCGCTTCGGAAACGAGCATCAACTCCTGCTGGCCTGTCACGGGATTGATGGCGCAGCCGGCAGCGGCAACGACAAGAAACGCCAGCATAAAAGCTCGACTGAACAACGTACGGAATGATGTTATCGACATGACCGCTTCTTTCTCCGTGATCTACCCTACATTCTTATGTTCTCCGCGGACCTTTGTCAAGAAAGGAAATAGCTTGACAGCCGAACACGGGGAAAGCGTAAAATAGAACAGCGCGAAAACGTTCCGGGAGGCATCATGGGTACAGGCTTCAATCCTTCAAAGGTCGTCGCCGTGGGGCTCAATTACAGAGACCATGCCAGGGAACTGAAGATGGACATTCCCGGCTATCCGCTCATCTTCATGAAGCCGTCAACGTCTGTCATCGGCGACGGAGACCCCATCGTGTTCCCCGTCCAGACGCAGGAGCTCCATTACGAGGGGGAGCTCGGCATCGTCATCGGCAAACGGGCCCGGAATGTTCCTGCCGGCAAGGCCCGCGATTTCATTGCCGGGTACACCTGCGCCAACGACGTGACCGCGCGGGATCTGCAGCGGCTGGACGGCCAGTGGACACGGGCAAAGTCCTTCGATACCTTTTGCCCCCTGGGACCCCGGATCGTCAGCGACATGGACCCGACCGCTCTCGAGATCATGACGCGCGTCAACGGCGAGGTGAAGCAGCGGTCGACAACGGCCAACATGATCTTCGATGTCTACGATCTGGTGTCCTTCATCTCGGGGATAATGACACTCCTGCCCGGCGACGTCATCATCACCGGAACCCCTCCCGGGGTAGGCCCTCTTCTTCCCGGCGATACCGTTGAGGTGGAGATCGAGGGCATAGGGACGCTTACGAACACGGTCACGGCCACCGTACCGTGAATACCCTGACGGCCGGTATCGAACCCGGCGTCATTGAACCCAAGGAGCAGCCATGGACAATATCACGTTTGACGACTTCATCAAGATTGACCTGAGGGTGGCAGAGATAAAGGCCTGTGAAGATATCGATGGGGCAGACAAGCTCTACAAGCTGACGATCGACATGGGCGAAGAACGCCTGATCGTCGCCGGCATCAAGCAGTACTACACGAAGGAAGAGCTCACGGGAAAGAAGATCGCCGTTGTGGCCAACCTCGAACCCCGCAAGCTCAGAGGAATAATGTCACATGGCATGCTTCTGGCCGCCTCAAGCGAAGACAAGTCCTCCGTCGTCCTCCTGACACTCGACAAGGCCATACCGAACGGCAGCAAGATATCCTGACAGGGGATGATCCACCACCTTTTCCTCTTCCTGGCGGGCCTCGCTCTCTTTCTCCTCGGCATGCTCAAGCTCAGCGAGCAGATGCAGCGGGTATTCAGTTCCCGGATACGGGAGTACATCCGTTTCTCTGTCAGGAAGCCCTTCTACGGGCTCATCATGGGACTCGTCACGACGGTCTTCTTTCAGAGCAGTTCGGCGACGACCCTGCTTACCATGGGGCTTGTCAGCGCCGGCCTCGTGAGCTTCTATCATTCGCTGGGCATCATCCTCGGCGCCGACATCGGGACGACGCTCACCATACAGCTCGTCGTCTGGAAGGTGACGGACATAGCCCCCCTCTTCCTTTTCGGCGGGATAATCCTTTACTTTCTCGGCAGCGACCGGCTCAAGGTCATCGGTGAGGCCCTCCTCTATTTCGGCACCATATTTTACGGCCTGAGCCTCATCGGCGACGCGGCGGCACCGCTCAAGGAAAGCCCCGCCTTCACCAACTATTTTCTTTCGACGCAGAATCCCCTGATGGGCCTTCTCATAGGCCTTGTCTTCACGGGCATCGTACAGGCGTCGGCCATACCCATCAGCGTGCTCGTGATGCTGGGGATGCAGGGGCTCATATCCCTCGACAACGCCGTACCGATAGTCATCGGTGCAAACATAGGCACCACCGCGACGGCCATCATCGGCAGTGTGGCGAGTGATGTCAACGGCAGGAGGACCGCTCTCGCCCACCTTATATTCAAATGTACCGGGGCCCTTGTGTGCATGGTGTTGCTGCACCCCTTCATTGCAGTCCTGAAAACAATATCGTCAAGCATTGCCCAGCAGGTCGCCCTCTGCCACTTCCTTTTCAATTTCGCCGTAGCGGGCATCTTTATGTTCATCCTCACCCCTTTTTCGAATGCCATCCGCAGGGTCCTGCCCGGGGAGCACGCCATCATCCCCATGTGGCCCGAGTACCTCGACACCAGGCATCTCGCGGACCCGCGCGACGCCCTTGCCTCAGTCAGAAAAGAGCTGGAACGCCAGGTTGCCCTGGCACAGCGGATGCTTCGCGAATCACTCGAGCTCTTCGTCTCGTACCGGAAGAACGGGCAGCAGAACGTCATGTACATGGAACTCGTCATGGACAACCTCCAGACGGAGATCACGAGATACCTCTGGGGCATCTCCTGCGGCTCCCTTTCGCAGCCCCTCACGAAGAAGCTTTTTGCCTTCTCCTCCTTCGCCTATGAGATCGAGCGCATAGGGGACCGTTCCGTCAATCTCGGTGAACTGGCAGAGCAAAAGTGGAGGCGCAAGGCCCATTTCACCCCTGCCGCAAACGAGGAGCTTCGCGACATAGGGACCCTCGTCCTCGAGAACCTCGCCGACACTGCCAGACTCATCGAAAAGAAAGACCTCGCGCTCATACGCTCCGTCATCGAACGTGAGCGCAGGATAGACGTGAAGATCCGAAACGCCATAGCGAACCACCTGGAGCGTTTCTACAGAAAGTTCTGCGTCGCCGAGGCGGGACCCATATACGTGGACGTCCTCGTCAACCTGGAGCGCATCTCCGACCACTGCCGCGTCATCGCCCGGCTGACGAACGAGCTGGAAGAGGAATAGAGGAAATCGTTGAAACAGCTTGAACAGCTTGAGCCGCTTGAACGTTGAGAAACCGAATTTCTGTTCTGTAGCGTTCAAACGGTTCAAGCGGTTCAAGCGGCGTTTTTATGTTATAATGGATGAAAAAAGGAGGACATGATGGCTGAGGCTAAACTCAGGATAGACGGCATGAGCTGTCAGCATTGCGTTATGGCCGTTAGAAAGGCCCTCGGCGGGGTGGCCGGGGTTGACTCCAGCGATGTCGAGATCGGAAGCGCCGTCGTAAGATATGATGAGGGAAAGGTGAGTCCGAAGGACCTTGAGGCGGCGGTCGAGAAGGCGGGTTTCTCGGTCAGGCATTGAAAGAAGATACACCTTCCGGGAATAGTACAAGGCGGATCATGGATGAGCTCATAAGGGCAATCGACAGCGCCCAGGACCTCGAGAAGAAAGTGGAGTATTACTTCACCCTAACGGGCGATGAGAGGGCTTCCCTGCTCAAGGGCCTGGGAAAGGAAGGGAACGAGGAGACCGGCGTTCTTCTCAACGCCATCTATCTTCAGGAGACTGACAAGGAAACACGCAAGCTTATCCGGAAGACCATATTCCGCCTTAAGTCCTCGGGCGTGAAGGTGGAGGATCTCCGCCCGGAAGGCGAACCCGTTCTCAGGAAGGTGGAGGAACCCCGCGTCAACATGGGCTTCCTGACGAACTTCGACCATTCCGGATCCAGGATGGTCATGGCCGCGTACGAGGTCAGGAAGAACACCTTCGTCTTTCTCAACGGCGATCTCCACTTTCGTGAAGGCCTGCGTGAGCTCATGAGCTCCCCGGTGGACAGAAGGTCCCTGGAGGAGATCGTCACCGCTTACAGGAGCAACACAAAGGAACCCGCGTTCCTCGTGGAGATATCTCCCTCCTATGCGGCGTTCATCGTCGAGGAAGGGGCCAGACTGTCCGGTCGTTTCACCGATGCCATAGGGTCGCTCAAGTCATTTGTCGCTCAGCTGAAAGATGCCGTTCACAAGCCGGATGACATCTACGCCCTCCCCGTGGCCGGCGACGTCGCTCCGCTGCCGCTCCACGATGTTCTCAGGCACGAAATATTCACGCCTCTCTTTCTGTCCTGGGAAGGCATTGAAGAGGACCGCAAGTCCTACCTGTCGACGGGAGGGTCCACGATCGTCCTGCCTCAGCACATGATGGAGGAAAAGAAGGATATCTATCTCAGGGACCTCGTTGGACGCCATGATATTGCGTCACTGGCACCTCTTTTCAAGCGCCTCCTCGAGGACTATGCCTATCTCTTCCACTGCATTGGCGACGAGGAGCGGTACAAGGGAACGCTCGTAATCCTTCGGGACAGAACAGCCCTCGACCATGCCCTTTCCTTCTTTTTGAGGAAGAGCCTGGAGGCCCGGCAGGAGAGCCCCGGCGAAGGTGATCTCATAATCAGTCCCTATGGCTAGGTTCATCCTCAAAGATCCGTTCTACAAAAAGGCGAAGCAGGAAGGGTTCCGGGCGAGAAGCGCCTACAAGCTCAAGGAGATCGAAGACAGGTTCCATCTCGTGCATAAGGGGGATGCCGTGCTGGACCTCGGCTGTTCGCCGGGGAGCTTTCTCCAGGTGCTTTCCGTGATGGTCGGTGAAAAGGGAACCGTCATCGGCATCGATATCCTGCCCACCCCGCCTCTTCCCCTGAAGAACGTAACCGCCATAGAGGCGGACATACGGGAGACCAACGTTCCCGGCCTGCTTTCGCGCCTCTCTCTGACCGCCGTCGACAGCGTCACCTGCGACATCGCGCCCAATCTCTCGGGGATACGAGAGGTGGACGACGCGCACATCGAGGAGCTTTTCACCTGCGTCCTCAAGGTCGTCGATGAGGCCCTCAAGCCCGGCGGCCACTTCATCATCAAGTCCTTTTCAACAGGCATCCAGAAGCGCGTCACCGCCGAGCTCCAGATGCGCTTCCGCAAGGTCTCCCAGTACAAACCGTCGGCCTCACGAAGCGTAAGCTCCGAGGTGTTCTTCGTATGCATGGGGAAGAAACAGACCGTCGCAGGTCGCACGTCGCAGGTCGCAGGTTAGAAGAGACCCAGATTTCAAGGAACAGGGGTCAGCGACCAGCAATCGTTGACCCGCTGGTGGATTTTTTGTTTTTGGACCTGCGACCTGCGACGTGAGGCGCCAGCCTCACTTGTTTCCCAGCATCTCCTTGAGCTTCACATAATCCGGCTTGCCCGTGCCGAGCTTCGGCAGTTCCTTCATGTAGATGATCTCACGGGGAAAGGCCAGATCGGAATGGCCTTTTTCGCGCAGGGCATCACGCACCTTCTTCAAGTCCGCATCCCTGGCGTTCGTTACAAGGACGAGCTTCTCTCCCTTGCGCTCATCGGTAACGGCCATGACGGCGAGTTCCCTCCGCTCGCCGAATATCCCGGCAAGAGCCTCTTCGATGGCAGTAAGGGATATCATCTCGCCGCTGATCTTGGAAAAGCGCTTCAATCGCCCCACTATGGTCACGAAGCCGCTGTCGTCGACCTCCACTATGTCCCCCGTATCGTACCAGCCGCCGTCCTCCACGAGATACTTATGGTTCGCGGCCTCATTATGGAGGTACCCCATCATGACGTTCCGGCCCTTCACGAAAAGGCGACCCACGCGCCCCTCCTTCGAGTCGATGCCTCCCACGGGCATCACCTTGTGTTCGATACCGGGAAGAACCCTGCCGACGCTGCCGTGCCTGTTCTCGAGAGCGCTGTTCATGCAGACGATGGGCGCGCATTCCGTGGCGCCGTAGCCGGACATCACCCGTATGCCGAAGACCTTCGCGTAGCGCTCGAAGACGGCCTCGCTCAACGCCTCCGCCCCGCAGAACACGTAGCGCATGGAATGGAAATCATAAGGATGCGCCCGTCGGGCGTAGCCGCCCAGGAAGACGTTCGTACCCATGAGGACGGTACAGCCCTCCTCATAGGCGATCTCGGGAACGATCCTGTAGTGCAGCGGGCTCACGTACAGGAAGGAACGGGCGCCGGCAATGAGGGGCAGGAAGACCCCGATGGTGAGGCCGAAACTATGGAATATGGGAAGGGCATTGAGGAAATAGTCCCCGGTCCCCACGTCGATGCGCGAGAGTGCCTGCCATATGTTGGCTATGATGTTCTCATGCGACAGGAGCACCCCCTTCGGCAGACCTTCCGAACCCGAGGTGAAGAGAATGGCGGCGGGGCCCTTGTGCTCACTGTCAGATATGCGCGCAAGCTCTCCGGGGAAGATGGCCCTCAGGATCGCTCTCAGCTTGTCGCCCACTCCGATGGAAGCCCTCAGGTCCTCGAGATAGACGATGCGGGCACCCTCGAAGACACCGGGGTCGATCTTGACACGCTCGAGGAATACCCGGGAGGTAACGATGACCGTCAGGCCGGCGAGCTCCATGGCATGCCGCAAGGCCCTGGGTCCGCCGGAGTAGTTGAGGAGGACGGGGACCTTCCGGAACACCAGAAGTCCGTAGATGACAAGGGCCGTGGCGACGAGATTCGGCAGGAGCACTCCCACGTTCGCGCCTTCGTGGCGGGAGAATCTCTCTCCCAGGACGAGCCCCCCGATAAGTGCCTTGCGGCAGTTCACCTCGACCCCCGTCGCATCCTTGAAAAGCGGCTTCGATCCTCTCTTCCTGCATACGCGGATGAACTCGCGGCCAAGCGTCGAAGGCCTGTAATGCGCCTCGTAGAACATCTCACAGAGCATCCCGTAGATGGCCCGTGCAGCCTCCCGTTTCCTGTCGTGGGGTTGGAAGCGTTCGAGGTCGATGGGAGGACGCACCTCGCCTATGGTCAGCATTATCGGGGCGAATATCCTCCTTTCCGGGTGTTTCTTCGCAAAGATGGTATCGTAGGTGCCACCGAGGTGCACGGGCAGGACCTTCGCACCCGTCTTGTACGCGACAAAGCCGGCGCCTTCGTAGATCTTCATCAGGTTGCCCGTCTTCGTTATGCGTCCTTCGGGAAAGACAAGGAGCGCGGTCCCCCGGTTTACCTCCTCGATGACACCCTTCAGGGAATAGGGGTTCATGGTGTCGATCCGGACAGTGTACCGGTTCTGCATGAAGGGCCTGAGCAACAGCTCCCGTGCCCTGCCCCGGTTGACAAGTATCTTAAGGTCCACATCGATGTAGGTCCACAGGATGATACCGTCGAGCAGACTGGCGTGGTTCGATATGACCATGAGTTTGTCGAAGCTGCGGGGGAGCCTGTCAAGCCCCTCGACCCTGATCCTGTGAACCACCTTAAGATAGGTCTTGAATATGGCCCGCGCAACTTCTTCAAAGAGCGCTCTCAAAAAACCGCGTTCCTTCTTCATCTTCCCTCCCGCCCCCCGTCCGGTATCAGCTTCACCTTCGCATTCCTCCGGACCCTTTCGAGCACCCTGTTGAGCTGCATCAGATCAGACCGGGATATCCCCGACATCAGGAGCCCCACACCCTTGAGATAGCCCGGCTCCAGGACATTGACAACCTTCTCACCCTCCGCCGTCATTCTCACGAGGTTCACGCGGCGGTCACTGGGGTGGGCAGAGCGCTCCACGAGACCCGTTCTCTCCAGCCTGTCGACGATCCCTGTCATATCCGCCTTGTTGACGACAAGCCGCCTTCCAAGCTCTGCCTGAGAGAGGGCCTTCTTATCACTGTACTTGAGCTGGACAAGCACATTGAACTGGGCGTCGGTCAGCTTATGCCCCTGGAAATACCTGAAGGCGGCCCTGGCAATAAGCGTCCCGGTATAGACAATGTTCAGCAGGCTTTCATGTTCGACCGTCTCTATAGGCCTCCCAAGCCCCAACTCCTCCGAAAGCCCCATGAGAGAACCTCCTTATTGTTTAGATGTGAACTGTTTGAGTGTATACTATGGTTTGGGGGAAGTGTCAAGGAAGAGTGGGGTAGGGGCGGATAGGACCTATAGGAGAATAGGACCAATAGGACATATTGGACGTATAGGACAGATAGGACGTATAGGACACTTTGAAGGCAATTGCTGCCCGCAGCGGACGATCGTCCGTCCTATAGGTCCTAAGCGTCCTATGGGTCTTATTGGTCCTATAGGTCCTATTCTCCTATTGGTCCTATTGAGGCCCCCGCGCCCCCGCTTCCCTCCCCCCTTTCCCCTTAAGTTTCTTTCCCATCGTCCGATAAGGTTTTCAGAGGATGACATGATCGACCCTGTTTCTTCCATTATGAGCTACGCCATGAGCCGCAACGAGGCTGCCATGTCCCTGGCGAAGAGCCGGTTGGAGGCCGAGGCGGCGGTTGCACAGGTCATCCTGGAGGCCGCGAAGAACATCCAGCGCATTGCCGAGGCGTCTTCGTCCTCCGCCTCGCCCTTTGTTGGGTCCAATATCGACATCTACGTTTAGAAGACAGAACGCTTAACTTCTTTCCTGCCACCCTGGAAACTGATATAATCTTGGCACGTGTGACGGGGGCGGGGTAGGATCCATACTTGCACGGAGGAGGAGGTCAGCAGGATGGCAAGAGACATATCTTTCAAGACGGGAAGGCGAACCCCCACCCTTTTCAGGCTTCTCAGAGACCGCTACCTGAAGGACGGCATCGACGATCGTTATATCGCCTTCAAATGGGAGGAATGGGGGAACAACTCTTCCATTACGGTCTTCCGTGCCGTGAAGACCAACAGGGTCGTGGGATGGATCTTCTACGACAGAAAGACGAGTACCATCGAGGAGATGCTTGTGGAGGGATCGTGGAAGGGTAAAGATCCCCGCCCGGCGATGCTCGACGCACTGATCGCCCGTGAAAGCATGGTGGCGGCGTCTCTCCTCGCGGCTGATCAGGAAAAGTACAGATCTCTTGTCGAGTATGGTTTCAGACCCACCCTTTCCTTCAACCGCAACGGTTTTCCCCTGATCAGGATGGAACTGAGTACATCGGTGCTACTGAAGAAGACGGCTGCGGGCAAACCTTTTCATGCTTATCGAAAAAAGGAACGCGTTGCCGTCGAGAAGATACCCCCCACCCAGACATATGAAGAGATCAAGAAAGGGCTCTCTAATCTCATCGACAGGCTCGGCGGGCTCAGGCGGTTCGTCAAACCCGGACAGACCGTCGCGATCAAGCCGAACGTCGTCAGCGACCACGGCCTCAAGGACGGAAAGGTCGTGGGCGGCATCGTCACCGACATCCGTGTCGTCAAGGCCCTGACGGAGATGCTCCTCGGTCTCGCATCCCACGTGTACATCACCGAAGGCGCTTCAATCAACCGTAGCGCGACCTCGAAGATGTTCAGCCATTACGGCTATGACGAGATCGTCGCCCTTGACCCTGAAAGGGTCAGTCTCGTCGACCTCAACACGGACAGGTTCATCGAAAAACAGGTGCCGGGATGCAAACGCATGCCATCCCGGAAGGTCCCCGCCACTCTTGAGATGGTCGACGTCATCATTAACGTGCCGGTCTTGAAGATCCACTTCGCCGCCATTTCTTCCCTGGCCGTCAAAAGTCTCCAGGGCGCCGTACCGCCTATAGAGAAATACATGTCCCATTTCTTCGGTCTCTGGCAGGCCCTGGTGAACATCCACCACCTCGTCAAGCCCAAACTGACCATCATCGACGGCCTGACGGGCCTCGAGGATTTCGGGCCCGTTTCGGGCACCCCCATAAAAATGGATGTTCTCATAGGCGGAACGAACCCCGTGGCTGTCGACGCTGTAGCCATGGAGATCATGGGTATCGACCCCAGGACATCGCCCCCGGTATTCCTCGCCTGGATGCAGGGCCTGGGGCCGCTTGAGAAGAACAAGATCAACGTCGTCGGCACCCCGGTTGAAGAGGTGGCGAAGAAATTCGTGCAACCCGCCATCGATGTCAGCGGCGGCGCCTCGCTCGGGATCCACGCCGACGAGGCGTGCCCGGGATGCAAGGGCTATCTGCACTTCGTCCTCTCAAAACTGCGAAGACCCGATCCCGGGGACCCGGCCCGATCCCTCATCGACAGGCCCCTCGAAAAGAAGGCCAACATCTTCCTGGGTCCATCGACAGCTGTTCCCATCAACCCCGATGAGACGAACATCTTTATGGGTGTCTGCCAGCAGCACCACGCCGGTCTCGGCACCCACATGCCCGGGTGCCCTCCCCACGCGGAGGTCATCACCAGGGCTGTTTACGGCCTTTTCCCCGACATAGAGCCCCCCAAGTACGCCGACGAAACGGAAGAGACAAAACTGGGGAAAATGCTGGAGGAAATACTGCAGAAGACCGTTTGAACCGTTTAAGCCGCTTGAACCGCTTGAGCAGCTTAAACGGAAAGTCCTTTTTTCTGGAACGTTCAAGCGGTTCAAGCGGCTTAAACGGTGTTTTAGACTCCCCACCCTCCCGATACCTTTATTTCCGTGCCGGTTATGTAGGATGCTTCGTCGGAGGCGAGGAAGGCGACCACGCGGGCCACTTCCTCGGGTTCGCCTATTCTCCCGAGCATGCTTTCGGCTATGATGGGGTCCTTGTACTTGTCCGGCATGCGCACAATGGGCGGGGTCCGTATCATGCCCGGGACGACGGCATTGACCGTCACACCGTCCCTTCCCCCTTCCCGCGCCAGGGTCTTCGTCAAACCCAGGACCCCGGCCTTGGCCGCCGCGTAGGCCACCTCGCCCTTGGCCCCCATGAGCCCGTATATGGAGCTTACGTTGACAATACGGCCCCACCTGTTGGCGCGCATCCGCGGGAGGAGCAGCTTGGACAGGAGAAAAGGTACACCGAGATGGATGGACAGAACCGCATTGTAGTCTGTCTTGTCGATCTTCGCCGTGATGCCGGGCCTGTCAAAACCGGCGTTGTTGACGAGAATGTCTATCCGGCGGTCCGCGAGAAGCTCCTCGATCGTCTTCACCATGGGCTGCGTGCGGGTAAGGTCGATGATCAGGGAGAAAACGTCAACACCTTTCACTTTCAGGTCCCGCGCGACGTGAGGAAGGGTCTTCCTGTTCTTGTCGAGGAGAATGAGACGTGCCCCCCTCTCTCCGAAAACCTCGGCACACGCCTTCCCAATACCCTGTCCGGCCCCCGTGATCAATGCAGTCTTGTCTTTCAGATTCATGAGTTCTCCTCGCAATAGTTCGGAAATGCTCCACCAGGACGTCGTTATTCTACCGCAACGCAGGTGCGGGTAACAGTAAAATGTCAAAAGACTTGATTTCTTCGCCGACTTCCTTTATTTCCTATAGAGCGGATCTGTCCGCGGAGGAAAACGGAACACATGGAATTATTCGTCGTAATGGACATTTCGATACTGGGCCGCGGCGTCTTCGCCGTCTTCTCCAGCATCGAGAGAGCGCGGTCGTTCAGTGATGACATGTACCGGAACACCCGTTTCCGGAGCGAGGTGAAAACCTGCCCCGTCATCGGAGGCTCAAGCTCCCGGGACAGGGTGTATGCAGCTCATTTCTATGACGATTTCTACGACACCCACGTATTCGACGGCATATACTCCGAAAGCAACCTCGCATATGACGCTGTCGGCACGAAGGGCCTCATCATTCGATTCGTCATCGACTCCCCGGAAGACAGGGAGATCGTCGTCTAGGCAACGACCGGCACCCCGGCTTCCCTGTGACAATTATCATCGACTTTATTCAGGATACTGTTTATGTTACTCTTAATGCAGAGGGAGACTGCTAGCCGATGAAGATGTCCGGGTTCTTTCCGAAACGTTTCGGATCCCGTCTTTTCATAATGACGATCATAGCAGGGTTCATCCCTATCGCCATCTTCAGCATCCTCATCCATACCTTCTCGGGACGTCTCCAATCGAGCGTTCAGCGCGCCGTCGAGGACGGGTACAGAGAGGAGTGGACCCAGAGCTCCACCCTTCTCACGAGGATCGGTGAGTCATCGATACGCCAGAAGGCACATGACATAGCTGCTCAGCTCAATCTGACTCTTCAGTCCCATCCGTATATGACTCTGGGCGATCTCAAACGCGACGCCAGGTTCCGCGGTGTGGCCGTCCAGGGTGTAGGAGAGGGCGGCTTCACCGGTCTTCACGAGACCGATACCGGCATCATCCGCTTCCACCGCGACCGCGAAGTCGAAAACACCGACACGCGGACCCTTGAGAAGACACTTCCTGCATACTGGCGGATCATCGACGCGGGACGCGGCGGCAAACCGTCGGGCGGGTATTTCAACTGGATAGAGCCTGACGGTACCACCTCCCGGAAATACATGTACGTCGTACCTCTGTCCCAGCGTACAGCCGATGGAAAACGTCTCAGCGTATTCGTGACCACCTACCTCGAAGAGTTCACGAAACCCTTGAGGGAGGCTCAGGCCATACGGCAGAAGACCGAGCAAAACCTTATCCGCGCCACATCGGACCTCCTCGGGTCTTTCCGCGACCATGGGCTTCTTTTCATGGGGATAGGAATCCTTCTTGTCTCTTTCGTCGCCCTCGCCATCGGCATGTATTTCTCGCGAGGTATTTCGCGCCTGAGTGAGGCAACAAGGAAGGTCAACGAAGGCGATTTCAAGGTGTCCATTGAACCGGTGCTCTCCGGAGAGATCAAGACACTGATGGAAGACTTCAACCGCATGGTGGCCCGCCTCAACGAGACAACGGTCTCCAAGGAACTCCTCGAAGAAAGCGAAAAGAGGCTCCTTGAGGCGAACATCGACCTCAGGCGCGAGATCTCTGTTCGCTCCCTCGCTGAAAAGGCCCTTGCCGCGGAGAAGGAACGTCTTGCCGTAACGCTCAGATCCATCGGGGACGGTGTCATCACCGTCGATACAGAGGGCAGGGTCATCCTCATCAACAGGGCCGCCGAGACACTCACCGGTTTCTCGCAGGAGGAAGCCGAGGGCAGGTCCTTCACGGACGTCTTTCCCCTGCGGGACCACGACACCCACGGCGCAGGTGAGGACCCCGTCGGGACCCTCCTCAAGAGCACCGAGCCGACCGTGCTTTCAACGCCTTCAACGCTTGTCGGGCAGGATGGAACGGAACGGCTCGTGGCCACAACGGCATCGCTCATCCGCAGCGAAGACGCCACAGTCATCGGCGCCGTAATAGTCATCCGTGACGTTACCGAGCAGCACCGGATGGAAGCCGAGCTTCTCAAGGCCCGGAAACTCGAGTCCATCGGGACCCTGGCCGGCGGCATCGCCCACGATTTCAACAACCTCCTCGCGGTCATCCTCGGAAACATATCATTCGCGCGGATGCTCCTTGACGACGACCAGAAGGCGGTGAAGAGACTGGATGAGGCTGAGAAAGCAACGATCCGGGGCAAGGACCTTTCGTACCGGCTCCTCACTTTCGCCCGCGGCGGCGCGCCGGTGAAGAAGCTCACCATCCTCGACGACGTCATACGCGATGCCGCCGAACTCACCGTGAGCGGTTCCACTTCGAGGTGCGTCTACAACTTCCCCGAAAACCTCTACAGGGTCCAGGTCGACGAAGGACAGATCAGACAGGTCATCCACAACCTGGTCATGAACGCCAGGGAATCCATGCCCGACGGAGGCACTGTCACGATAGCCGCCGGGAATGTGGACCTCACCCATCCGGAGGGGCCCCTGGCCCCCGGAAGGTACGTCCGTCTGACCGTCAAGGACACGGGCTGCGGCATCTCGCCCGAGGACCTCGAACGCGTCTTCGACCCCTACTTCACAACCAAGGAGATGGGCAGCGAGAAGGGAATGGGACTGGGTCTGGCGATCTGTTATTCAATCGTCAAGAACCATAATGGCTATATCTCCATCTCTTCCGAACAGGGAGCCGGAACAACCGTGTCTGTCTACATAGAGGCTTGCGAAGAGGGCACGGAATCCTGGCCTGCCCTGAGCGTCATGCGTGAAGGAAAGGCAAGAAAGGTCCTCTATATGGATGACGAGGAGCAAGTCCGGGACGTGGCGGGACAGATCCTGGAGCACCTGGGATACGATGTCGAGTTCGCCCGGGACGGGGCCGAGGCCATAGAGCTTTTCAGGAACGGGGTCGCCTCGGGGACCCCCTACGACCTTGTCGTCCTCGACCTTACCGTACCCGGAGGTATGGGGGGGCGAGAGGCAATGGAGAACATCCGCGCCATAAACCCCATGGTCAAGGCGGTCGTATCAAGCGGTTACGTGAACGACGCCCTTGTGCGGGATTACAGGAAGTATGGCTTTTCCGGAGTCGTGGCAAAGCCTTATTCCGTTGAACAGTTCCGGAAGGTCATCGAAAGCGTGTTCAATGGAAAGTGACCGGCAGGGTTGAATTCCCGGGCCGGCTGAGGTACAATTCTCCAGTCCTGAAGGAAAGTAGCCACAAAGGACGGGGTCAACAACCCGGAGCGAGACTCCTGGCCCTGTCTTCGGTCATAGTGCAGGAGATCGAGCGAGTGAGACCTTTGGCATGAAGGCTGTGTTCATGTTGAAGCGTCTTTTTTTTGTCCTCCTCCAGGAGGGATACGGTGTCTGGAAACCTTCTAACGCCAGGTTCTGCAGCTCGCGTGGAAATATGCAATACTCCACGAGTTGACGCGGCATGACCATCAAAGGGGAGTGGCTTCATCGGCACCATCGTCAGTACGCCGGCCTCAAGATCGACCGGCATGCCGGTTAGAGACCCTTACAAGCGAGATCTTTGCCGGAACGACCGGCCAGGCACCAGGACCGGCCGCGTCACAGGATAAGGAGAAAACGATGGAGAACGTCTGTTACCACAGGGAACCGGTCGAATCCCTCTGCGCGCACTTGAAAAGCCGGAGCACGGGCCTCGGGAGCGAGGAGGCCGCGAGAAGGCTCGATGAGCACGGTCCCAACGAACTGAAGGCAAAGAAGAAGAAGACCCCGGTGATGATGTTCCTTGACCAGTTCAAGGACTTCATGATCATCATCCTCCTCGGCGCGGCCGTCGTGGCCGGTGCCATCGGGGAACTGACAGACACCCTCATAATCATTGCCATTGTCATCGCCAACGCCGTCATCGGCTTCATCCAGGAGTACAGGGCCGAGAGGGCCATCGAGGCTCTGAAACAGATGGCCGCTCCCATGGCGGCTGTCCTCAGGGACGGCAAAGTCCGGTCGATAGCCTCGCGGGACATTGTTCCGGGGGATGTTGTTCTTCTCGACGCCGGCGCCATCGTTCCCGCGGACATGCGGCTCATGGAAAGCGCCCAGATGCGCGTCGACGAGGCCGCGCTCACGGGTGAATCCGTTCCCGTGGAAAAATCCATCGGGAACATCTGCGACTCGGATATCTCCATCGGCGACAGGATAAACATGGTCTACAAGGGAACCGTCGTCACGTACGGCCGGGGGGCCGGCCTCGTCGTCGGCACCGGCATGCAGACGGAACTGGGAAAGATAGCATCCATGCTCCAGGATGAAGATGAGGTCAGGACTCCCCTTCAGAGGCGATTGACGGTCTTCGGCAGGAACCTTGCCATAGCCATACTCGTCATATGCGCCGTCGTCTTCGTTATCGGCCTTGTGCGGGGAGAGAAGCCGCTGCTCATGCTCCTCACGTCCATCTCGCTGGCCGTCGCGGCAATACCCGAGGCCCTGCCGGCGGTCATCACCATATCCCTTGCCCTGGGTGCGAAAAAGATGGTGAAGAAGAACGCCCTCATCAGGAAACTGCCCGCGGTGGAGACGCTCGGGTCCGTTACGTACATCTGCTCCGACAAGACAGGAACGCTCACGTACAACCGCATGACCGTCGAAGAACTATACGCACAGGGAGAGGTCGTCAGGAGCACCGATCAAAAGGCCCGGGAGCTCACGGAGCTCATGACGGGCGTCGCCCTCAACAACGACTGCCGGGAAGGTACGGACGGCACCTTTATCGGGGATCCAACGGAGGTCGCCCTCTACACCGTCGCCCGCGACAACGGTTTTGGCAGGGAAAGGATCGAGAAGGAACTCCCCCGCGTGGCCGAGATCCCCTTCGATTCCGACCGTAAATGCATGACCACCATCCATGACATGCCGGGAGGAGGCTTCGTATCCTACACCAAGGGAGCACCCGATGTTCTCATCGAGCGCGCCCGGACGATGTGGGTGAACGGAAAGGAGGAACCCTTGAAGAAGGAAGGGATTCTCACCGTGAACGAAGACATGGCGAAAAGGGGCCTTCGGGTACTGTGCGTCGCCATGAGGACATGGGACAGGCTTCCCGGAGAATGCTCCGTCGATACGATGGAGAAGGACCTCGTCATACTCGGCCTCGTGGGAATGATGGATCCTCCCCGGGATGAGGCGAAGGAAGCCGTTGCTCTCTGCAGGACGGCGGGCATCAGGCCCATCATGATCACGGGAGACCATCCCGTCACGGCCGCCGCCATCGCGAAGCGCATCGGCATACTCGACGAGACAAGCAACGGTGTCATGAGCGGGAAGGAGCTTGCCGCGCTCGGCGATGACGTCTTCGCATCAAAGGTGGAGCACACTCAGGCCTACGCCCGGGTCGCCCCCGAGCAGAAGCTGAAGATCGTCAAGGCCCTGCAGGCCAGGCATCAGTTCGTGGCGATGACCGGCGACGGCGTCAACGACGCTCCCGCTCTCAAGCGGGCCGATATCGGCGTCGCAATGGGCATCACGGGCACGGACGTCTCCAAGGAGGCGGCCCACATGATACTCCTCGATGACAACTTCTCGACCATCGTGCAGGCGGTCAGGGAAGGAAGAAAGATATACGACAATATCCGCAAATTCATCCGGTACCTTCTCGCAACGAACACCGGGGAGATCATGACGATATTCTTCGCGCAGATACTGGGTTTCCCCATTCCCCTCCTGCCCATACACATCCTCTGGGTCAACCTCGTCACGGACAGCCTTCCCGCCCTCGCCCTTTCCGTGGAACCGGCGGAAGACGACGTCATGCAGCGCCCGCCGAGAGACCCCGGGGAGAGCATCTTCTCCGGAGGTCTTGGCATCCACGTCATCTGGGTGGGGACCCTGATGGCCTTCCTCGTCCTCTCCGTCCAGTATGTCTCTATGACATTCTTCAGCGGGGAATGGCAGACGATGGTCTTCACGGTGCTGTGCTTCACGCAGTTCGCGCACGCCCTGGCGATCCGGTCCGAGAAGAAGTCGCTCTTCAAGCAGGGCCTCATGTCCAACAAGACCCTCTTCGGCGCTATCGTCCTGTCCATAGCGATGCAGCTCGCCGTCATCTACGTGGGACCACTCAACGCGGTCTTCAGGACACAGCCGCTGACCCTCGGGGAGTTGGCTGCCTGCGTGGGGATATCGTCGATCATCTTCTTCGCCGTCGAGACGGAGAAACTCGTCTACCGCGCGAGGGCCCGGCGCAGAGCCGGCCAGTCACAGGGTTGATTTTCCGCGATGATACCCCTTATAATGTGGGTCAGACCATGAGAACGGAAGGATCACCGCCGAATAACGCGTATGTGGCATACTTCGACGTGCTGGGTTTTACGTCCCGGTTCCTGTCGGGCGATCTCAGGAACCGCTACGAGAAGCTCGTCGCCGCCATCGACGAACGAGGAGACAAGGACGTAACCTATTTCCTCTTCTCCGACAGCATCGTCGTCATCTCGAAGATCTTTGCAAAGGTGCGGGAAACGGCCCGCTCCGTTTACACCTGGGGCATCCTGAACGATTTCTGGCTCCGTGGCGGCATCGCCCACGGTGGCCTGACGCCGCTTGATTTCTCCAGCTTCGTCAGCGGCAACAGGGTCATCCTCCCCTTCCTCGGCGAGGGCTACCTCAAAGCCTACAAGCTCGAATCGACGTTGAATATCTCGGGGATAGCCCTTGACGGCATCTTCTTCCAGCCCGGGAAGGAATGCGCGGCCCTGAAAAGACGGGTCGACTTCGTCGAGTACGAGGAATACCTGCCCAAGCGCGGATACGAGGATGCCAAGCTCCTCCTGCTTCCCGAGGAGGGCTCCTTGAGGCAGATAGTGGACACGATGTATTTCGAGGAGATGCTGAGGTCCCACATCAACGACATCGACAAGTACATCAATACCTTCATCTTCTTCGTCGAAACCCTGCTGAGGACGGCCGACCACCCCACGGTCGTCAAGTTCCTCGACAACCTGCTGAAGCAGCTGGAGCTCCACGGCAGCCACGTACTCATCCCGAGCAAGGTCATCATCATCTTCGTAGCCGTCATCGAAGGCCTCATCAGACGTTTCAGGTCAGGCACTTTCGACGACATCCCCGGAAACCCCCGGGAAAGGCTCGAAACCTACGTGGGGGACATCCTCGGGGCGCTCAAGTTCCAGGGATACCTCCCCACATTCACGGACTATGTCCTCGAATACGACAAAAAACGACACACAACGGTCTACAAGGACATCAACAAACTCCGCGCCGACTGGTCGGGATTCCACTAGAAGAAACGGTTGCAGCCGCTTGAACTGCTTGAACAGCTTGAACGGGAAGAAGCGATCGTGCAGGGCAGGAACGTTCAAGCGGCTCGAGCGGTTCAAGCGGTTTGAACGGTCCTCTTACTGGCACATGAACGACTGGTTCGGGGCGATGTGGCAGGTCTTTCCTTTCGGGAAGACCCTCGTCAGGTTGTAGTCCACGGTGCCGTTCGTGTAATGGCAGATCATGGTCGTACCGCGCACCGCACCCTCCTTGATCGCCAGCGTGAAGGTGCTCCTGGCGGGGATCGCATCCCAGCCGGTCACGCTCCCGGCAGTCTTTATGCCCACCTCCACATTGACGGCTCGGGGACAGGCAAAAGGCTCGCCCGTCTTCGTCTCGTCGGCTGCAAACGAGGAAACGGCTGCGAAACAAAGGAACAACAGGATCGACAGAACAAAGGCTCTTCTCATGGAATTCCTCCCTCTTTTCTCCGGCATGGCAGCAGTATATCACATTTTGGTCTCCGTCAAGTCATACTTCGTGAGAAAAGAAAACCCTGTTTTTCGGCGGCAGCGCTATGGTACCATAGGGGCATGGAAAGACCCGATGTTCGATAAGGAGGTCCGGAGATGGGAATGACCCATGTGGACGGCAAAGACAAGGGCGCTCTCGCCCTTTATGCCCTCAGCACCTGCGTATGGTGCAGGATGATGAAGGGGTTTCTCGCCAGAATGGGAATCGGTTACGACTACGTAGACGTCGACACACTGGCGGACGAAGAAAGAACACGGACGATCGAAGAGCTCAAGCGCTGGAACCCGAAATGCTCCTTCCCTTCCCTGGTCGTCAACGGTGAGAAGTGCGTTATCGGGTTCAGCGAGGACGCCCTGAAGGAGGCCCTTGACTTATGAACAACGGGTCGACGGAAGGCTCGAAAGATGCCGATCTCTTCCACGAAGACCTCCTCATGCGGGCGCGGGCATCGGGATACCATCTTAATCCCGACACCGGTTTCGTCAGGGCCCTGATCGAGGGACTTCTCATAAACGTCAGGAGGTACGGTTACGCGGCCTGTCCCTGCCGGCTTGCCTCAGGCAGGAAAGAGAACGACATGGATATCATCTGCCCCTGCGACTACCGGGACGCGGACCTTGGCGAACATGGTTCCTGTTTCTGTGCGCTCTACGTCTCCGAGGACGTTGCCCGGGGAATCCGCAGCCTTGCGTCCATCCCGGAAAGAAGGCCCCCGGAAGGTTCCCGTCGTCACAACAACCGGCCCGTCGCCGGGATCATCCGACCGTCCCTTCCGGTGTGGAGATGCAGGGTGTGCGGATATCTCTGTGCCAGGGAGGAATTTCCGGAAACATGCCCCATCTGCAAGGCCGCCGGAGAGCGCTTCGAGCTTTTTCTCCAGGGAGGTCCCGAATAGGCGGGAACCCCCGTGAAGGAAATGGACACCATCGACAAGAGAATTCTCAACGTGCTCCAGGAGGAGTTTCCTCTCACAGAAAGGCCCTTTGAGGCCATAGGGGCGAAGGTCGGCCTCACCGAAAAAGAGACCCGGGAAAGGGTGAAGAACCTCAGGGACCGGGGTTACATACGGCGCATCGGGCCGGTTCTCGACGCAGGAAGACTGGGATATGCAAGCCTGCTGTGCGGCGTCGCCGTCCCCCCCGACAGGCTCGAGGAGGTCTCCGGCGCGGTGACCGTGGAACCGGGGGTCACCCACAATTATGAACGCGAAGGGGAACTGAACCTCTGGTTCACGGTTACGATGGAGAGGACGGAGGACATCGAAAGGTTCCTCTCAAGGCTGGAAAAGACCTTTTCCGTCACCATCCACCGCTTCCCTGAAAAACGGACCTTCAAGATAAGGACCCGTTTCCCTGTACCCGAAGACTAGAGACCGCCAGGAAGGAACTATGACCGAGAACACATCCGTAGCGACGCACAAGCGCGTCTTCCTCGTCGATGGGCATTCCTATCTCTACCGCGCCTTCTACGCGACACCGCACCTCTCCAACTCACGGGGGGTTCCCACGAATGCCATCTATGCCTTTGTGAGCATGATCCGGAAGCTCGTAGACAGCGAGAAGCCCGATACCCTCATCGTCGTCTTTGACTCCCGGGGGCCCTCCTTCAGGGAGGAGATATCCAGGGAATACAAGGCGCAGCGGCCGGCCATGCCCGACAACCTTTCCCTCCAGGTGCCTTTCGTCAAACAGATCATCGATGCAATGGGGCTGCCCGTCGTGGAGAAAGAGGGCTTCGAGGCGGACGATATCATCGCCACCATCACGGATCATCTGAAGACAAAGGACGACGTGATGACCTTTATCGTGACAGGTGACAAGGACATGATGCAGCTCGTGGGCGACAGGGTCCGCATCCTTGACTCCATGAAGAATGTTGTCATAGGCGAAAAGGAGGTGATCGAGAAGTTCGGCGTCCCTCCCCGGAATGTCGTCGACTATCTTTCGCTCTGCGGCGATACCTCCGACAATATCCCGGGTGTGCCGGGCATCGGCGAGAAGACCGCCCGCGAGCTCGTCTCCTCGCTCGGGTCCGTCGAGGAGATCTATGCCCGCATCGACGAGATAAAAAGGAAAGCGGTCAGGGAAAAGCTCATCACGGGACGGGAGAAGGCGGAAATGAGCAGGAAGCTGGCCACGCTCAGGTACGACGTCCCCATCGAGGCCGGCGTGGAAGGCCTTGCGGAAAGGCCGCCGGACCTCGAAACCCTTCGCAGACTGTACAGGGAACTGGAGTTCACCTCCCTTTACCGGGAGATCCGGCTCGAGGGAAGAGAGAAGAAGGATGTGAGAGAAAAGACACTCACCGAGCTTGCGGCGGAGCGCGTCGCCATAGCGGCCTCCTTCCGGGGAAAGAACGCCGGTGATCTGGAGCTTCTGGCCTTTGCCGCCTTCGATGGCGATGGGATATTCTTCTCCGCCGACGGCACCGACCTGGCGGCGGTCCTTCGCAACGCGAAGGAGGTGATAGCACACGATCTGAAGCCATTTTTCGTGGTAGCAGGAGATCTTCTTCAGGAGAAGAAGGTCTTCGACACCATGCTCGCCGCCTATCTCGTGAACCCTCTGCGCAAGGATCTGGCAGCCGGGCCGATAGTGGAAGAGTATCTCGATGCCGACATACCAGCGGCGGATGCGGCAGCCTCTCTTCGCGGCCTTGCCGCGTGTCTTCCCGGCCTTGCCGATGCGCTGCGGGCGCGGTTGGACGAACTTGAGCTGTCGGACCTCTTTTTCGGCACAGAGCTGCCCCTCGTCGGGGTGCTCGCCGGCATGGAGAAGACCGGCGTCAGGATAGACAGGCGCAGGCTCGGTGAACTGTCGCGTGATCTCGACCAGCGGCTCACGGGGATCGTCAGGGACATCTATGCCCATTCCGGCGGGCCCTTCAACATAAACTCCCCGCAACAGCTCAGCCGGGTGCTCTTCGAGGTTCTCGGGCTCACGCCCGTCAAAAGGACCAAAACAGGGTTCTCAACGGACACGGCCGTCCTGGAGGCGCTCTCCGGGAGCCATCCCCTGCCGGGCAGGATACTCGAGTACCGAACGTTCACGAAACTGAAAAACACCTATGTCGACGTCCTGCCCACGCTCATCAACCCGCACACGGGAAGGATACACACCACCTTCAACCAGATGGTCGCCGCAACGGGACGGCTTTCGAGCAGTGACCCCAACCTTCAGAACATCCCCGTACGGGGACAGGAAGGACCGAAGATCCGCGAATCCTTCGTGCCCGCAGAGGGATGCCTTCTTTTGTCCTCGGACTACTCGCAGATCGAGCTTCGCGTCCTGGCCCACCTGTCAGGCGACGAGGACCTCATAGCCACATTCCACCGCAACGAGGACATACATTCCACGGTGGCCCGGGATGTCTTCCGCGTTTCCGACGATACCGTGACACAGGACATGCGGCGCGCCGCCAAGGTGATCAACTTCGGCATCATCTACGGCATGAGTGCCTTCGGCCTCGCCAGGGAGCTCGGCGTGGGCCAGAGGGAGGCCCAGGAGTACATCGACAGTTACTTCGAACGGCACAGGGCCGTGAGGGCCTTCATGGACGGCGTCATCGAAGAGGCCCGGACGAAAGGATTCGTGAGAACGCTCCTCGGGAGGATGCGGTTCATACCGGAGCTGGGGAACTCCGACCCCGCCGTTCGCCAGCTCGGCGAGCGTGTCGCGATGAACACTCCCATTCAGGGTACTGCCGCGGACATCATAAAGATGGCCATGATCAACATCCACCGGGCAACAAGGCTCAAAGGCCTCTCTTCGCAGCTTATCCTGCAGATACACGACGAACTGCTCTTTGAGGTCGCCCCTGGCGAGACCGAGACGGTGGAACAACTCGTCAGGGCGGAGATGGAAAAGGTGATTGAGCTTAAGGTCCCTCTCACCGTTTCCATCGGAATCGGGCATAGTTGGGCCGAGGCCCACTGACGGCCGGTGGTGAGGTGACCGCCAGCAGCTCCGCGCAGGCGATAAAGACGAAGACGGAGAAATAGACCCAGAAAAGGAAGGCGATGAAGACGCCGTAGGTACCGAAGAGGGTCGTGAACCGCCCAATGTAAAGGACAAAGTACTGGAAGAAGTACTTGCCCAGGTGCCACATGGCGGCCCCCAGGACGGACGCAAGGAGCAGTTTTCTCCTGTCCCTGACGGGCGTGAGGACATAATAGAGAAACCAGAACATCCCGGCGACAAGAAAGAGGTCGAGGACGGAAAAGAACTGCACCACGGAAGCACGCGTGACGGCCCCTCCGAAGGCCTTCACCACCTTCACCTGCATCATCACCGAAAAGACATAACTGAAAAAGATGATGGTCTGGATAAAGGCGAAGGCAAGGGTAAGGATGAATTCCTCCTGTTTGCCCTTGATGAACCCTTTCTTCGTCGTGCCGAACATGAGCTGGAAGGAAGGACGAAGGACGGCAAAAAGCCGTGATGTGAAAAGGAGGAGAAACAAAAGACCCAGCGGACCGGACAGTCTCCTGGACAGGGAGATGACGTTTATCTCCCTGAGGACTTTCTTGACGATGACCGCGTTGTACGGTGCCGGTATGACCCGGGCGATGTACTTCTCCATCTGAACGCCGGTATGGCCCACATCGATGACATACCCGAGGATGAAGAACGAAAAGAGAGTGAAAGGTATGAAGGTGAGCAGAATATAAAACGCTATGGAGGACACCATGATGTTGGCATGGTCCGCCTGGTATTTCTTAAAGACCTTCTTCCCCGTGGCGGCAAGAGACCTCGAGACCGCAAGACCTCTGCCCGTCACCTTTTTGACCCGCCGGTTCATTGAGGCACCCTTGAGACGGGTGATGGGTAATAGGTAATGGGTGATGGGAAAAGAAAAGGGCAGTCTGTCAATGGCCTGTGACCCATGACCTATCACCTGTGACCCGGTTCTATCCTATCCTTATCCTCGGGTCGGCCACGGCGTAGGAGATGTCCGCGACCAGGTTGCCGATGAGCGTCAGGAAGGCTCCGATAACGAGGATACCCATGATCGTCGGGTAATCCCTGGCCATGACGCTGAAGTAGAAAAGCTGTCCCATGCCGGGGATGGAAAAGATGCTTTCAAAGATAACGCTGCCGCCTATGAGACCGGGGACGGAAAGCCCGAGAATCGTTATAACGGGCAGCAGGGCGTTGCGCAGGGCGTGCTTTCTTATGACCATGTTCGCGGGAAGCCCCTTGGCGTATGCCGTGGTGATGTACTCCTGCCGCAGCACCTCGAGGAGGCTGCTCTTCATGTATCGTGAGATGCCGGCGAGACTGCCCACCGCGGAGATGCAGACGGGCAGCACGAGGTGCCTCGCCACGTCGAACACCTTCTCGAAGATATTCATCTCCCCGAAGTCGTAGGATTTGATGCCCGACACGGGAAGTACCTCCAGGTAGACCCCGAAAAAGATCATGGCCAGCAGCGCCACCCAGAAGGTCGGGGCCGCATATCCTGCGAACACGAAGGAGGTCAGGGACCTGTCCAGGAGCGTGTCCTTGTAGCGGGCACAATAGATGCCTATGGGTATGCCGAAAATGAAGATAAGACCCATCGAGAGGAGATTGATGAGTATGGTGACGGGCAGCCTCTCCTTGATCTTGTCGATGACGGGACGCCTGTCCGTGGCGAAGGACGTGCCGAAGTCGAGACGCACTATCCTCGTGAGCCATGACCAGTACTGGACGTACAGCGGCTTGTCGAGGCCGTAGAAGGCGCGGATGCGCTCCCGTGCCTCTTTGGTGACCTTCGGGTTCATCTCCGCCTCGAGCATCCCCGGTTCCCCCGGCACGAGATGGATCACGGCAAAGGAGATGAGAGTGATGCCGAAGACCATGGGCACCATGAAGAAGAGGCGTTTAAGGAGATACCGCAGCATTTGACCTGTACCTCATCTGGTTTTCCGGCACGTACCACTTGATGAAGTTGTACATTATTCCCGCCGGCGCCGGTTGTGCCCCTTTGAAACGTCTGTGGAGGGCAACCGTGCTGTATGGGACGAAGAGGAACGTGTAGGGCTGTTCCTCGGCAAGAACCTCCTGGAGACGGTCCAGCGCTTTCTTTCTTTCTGCCCGGTCGAGGGTGTGACGCGCCCTGACAAGCAGTTCGTCGGTCTCTCTATTCTCGAAGCCGATGAAGTTGAGCTCCTTCGGTCCCTGCTTGGAGGAGTGCCAGACATCGAAGGGATCGGGGTCGCTGGGTATCGTCCATCCCAAAAGGACCGCCTCGTAGCTCCTCTTGTCGATAAAATCGTTGACGAGCGTCGCCCATTCGAGGACGCGGATTCTCATCGTGATCCCGATGGTGGAGAGCCTGCGCTGGATGAGTTCGGCACTCTGTATGCGCACCACGTTCCCCTGGTTGACGAGAATGGTGAATTCGAAGGGCCGTCCGTCCTTCCTGAGGACACCGTCGGCGTCGCGCTCGTATCCCGCCTCCCGAAGAAGGGCGAGGGCCCTCTCCGGGCTGTATTCATAGCGCTTCACATTGCCGTTGTGTGCCCACATATCGGGTTTGAAAGGACCCGTGGCCTCTATCCCCTGGCCGAGGAGTATCCCGTCAATGATCTCCTGCTTGTTGATCGCGTGGGCCAGGGCCTGGCGCACCCTCTTGTCCTTGAAGAGACCGTTGCGCAGGTTGTAGCCGATGTATGTGTAGGCAGAGGCAAGGTACTTGAACCTGTTGAATTCCCTTTCAAATGCCGGGTAACCGGTCTGCTTGACATACTGAAGGGGTGTGAGCCCCATGAAGTCGATGGAATTGTTCTTGAGCTCCAGGAACATGGTGGCCGTATCGGGGATGATCTTCATCATGAAACGACCGATGTAGGGCCTCCCCTCGAAATAGTCGGGGTTGGCGGTAAGGATGACGCGGTCGCCGGAGACCCACTCGGTGAAGACAAAAGGCCCCGTGCCCACGGGTCTGCGCTTCAGGGGCGAGGCCGTGATATCCTTCCCCTCGAGAAGGTGTTTCGGCAACATGGCGACGGACCAGGAGACGAGGGCCGGAGCGAAGGGTTTGTCGTAGGTCACCCTGAAGGTGTGGTCGTCGAGGACCTCCGCCTTCCTGACGAGCTTGAAATCGCCGGAATAGGCCGTGGGGGTCGCGGGATCAACGGTCACCCGGTACGTGTACATCACGTCGTGCGCCGTAAAAGGCTTGCCGTCATGCCACCTGACACCCTCCCGCAGCCGGAAGGTTATGGACAGGCTGTCCTTCGATATCTCCCAGGACTCAGCGAGATCGCCGACGATGGTGAGGTCCTTGTCGTACTTCACAAGGCCGTTATAAACGTAGGAAGCGATCTGATGGGACGCGGAATCGCTCGACAGGATGGGGATGAGGTTTGACGGCTCCCCAATCGCCCCTGTTATTATCATGTCACCATAGGCGGGCTTCCCCGGGTCATCGTATCGCGCCCTGTCCTTTTTCCTGCCGCAGGAGAGAAGGAGACAGAGGCACAGAAGGATGAAAAATAGAGGAATCAGGTTCTTCTTGTTCACCATGGGCGCAATTGAAGCTAATTCTAGCAGAGACCCCCGCCAAAGTAAAGGAAGCCGGAGGTTGCGGCGGCCCCGGCATTTTCGGGGCGCGGACGTCATTCACTTCCTTTCCGAAGAAACCTGCTTTTTGTCGCCGCTATTCGTCCTGGAAAAGGCCGTCCTTGAGCCACAGGTGGTTGAGGTCCCTGCCATGGCGGTCCTCCCTGCGGCGTTGCCTGATCGGGACCGCGGGTCTCCCCCCGACCATTAGGGACGTCTCCACGTCCCCGGTAACCAGAGACCCCGCTGCCACTATCGCCTCATCTCCTATGGAAACCCCAGGCAGGATTATGGAAGCCGTGTATACGACTACGTAATTGCCGATGGCGACCTTTTTATAGGTACGGCACGCGTGATCCGATTCACTGTGGGAATGGGTGAAGACCTGCACGTTCTCGGCAAGGCCCGTGCTGTTCCCGATGGTGATGCCGCCCTTCGAATCGAGGTATACCCCGCGGTTGAGGAAGACATCGTCCCCCACCTCGATGCCCTGGCCGAAGTTGAAGCGAACGTTCTCCTCGGCGATGAAGTTCTTCCCGCACCTCCTGAAGAGCGCCTTCGCCATGATGCGCCGGAAGGGGATGGAAAACCCCGCGTCGAGACAGGCAGGGCTCTTGTCGAGGGCGTCCCAGAGAAAGTGGAGAAGACGCTGACTTTCCGTAAGACCGAAATCATCAACTCTGGGGAGAAAGTCGCTGTAAAGTCTCAGTTCACTGAGATCCTCCACCGGATAACCGGCGATACCGGTCAACTGCAGTATATGTGCGACACCCTGCCCATCGAGCCCCGAGGCAATGATCTTCCGCATTTTTTCCAGCTTCTCCGCGGTGTTCATGGATCACCAATTGCTGAATTACTTGAAAACATGAAGTGAATCCTATATAACATCATGGGGCCTGTCAACGGCAAAGTGATACTCATGCCCCCGCCGAGCACCTGACAGACAAAACCTGCCGTAAATGCATAGTGACAAGAGGACTGGAGCACTGTTCATATGTATATAAACGCAATCTCACACTACCTTCCGAGCACAATCGTCGGCAATGAGCACTACACCCGGGTAAACGGGCTTTCCGACGACTGGATATTCAGAAGGTCGGGCATCAGGCAGAGGACACGGGCCGCGGACAGCGAGAACACCCACACCATGGCCGTCGATGCGATAACGCCGCTCATCGGCAAACTTCCCTATCAAATAGCGGATGTCGACCTCATCGTGGGAGCGACATACACGCCGTACGATACGGTAGGCACCCTTGCGCATGCCGTGCAGGGCCATTTCAACATACCCCGGGCCGCGGTCGTGACGATCACCTCGGCGTGCTCGTCCTTCGTGAACGCCGTCGAGATCGTCGAGGGGTACTTCGCCACGGGAAAAGCGACCAAGGCCCTCGTCATCGCTTCGGAACACAATCTCGCCTACACGGACGACGCTGACACGGTATCGGGTCACCTGTGGGGAGACGGCGCCGGCTGCGTCTTGGTCTCCGCAGAGAGGTGTTCTCCCGACGACATCAAAATCATCGACGTTCATACCTCGGGCCTCGGCCATATCGGAAAAGGTGTTGCCGGAGTGTACCTCAGGCCCTCGAACGGGGGGCTCACCATGCCCCACGGGCGGGATATCTTCGTGCACGCCTGTAATTTCATGGCGACCGAGGCGCAGCAGATACTGGAGAAGAACAGGTACGTCCTGGAAGATGTCGATTACCTCGTCCCCCACCAGGCGAATGCCCGGATCATCGACCGCGTCGCGAAGACGCTCGGTGTCGACAATTCGAAGGTCATATCCCACATAGAGGACACGGGGAACACGGGCTCGGCAAGCACCGTCATCTGCCTTTCACAGAACTGGGAAAGGTTCGTGAAGGACGACCTCATTGTCGTGACCGTCTTCGGCGGAGGATACTCCAGCGGCGCCATGCTACTGAGGAAGTGAAAGACGGTCGCAGGTCGCAGGTCGCAGGTCGCAGGTCGCAGGTCGCAGGTCGCAGGTCGCAGGTCGCAGGTCGCAGGTCGCAGGTCGCAGGTCGTCAAAGAAAGACGGTGAAAGGGGACCCGTTGTCAACGCAATTGGTGACTGGCGCCGTTGACCCGGCAGCCGGTTTTCCGGCCTCCAGACGTGCGACGTGGGACGTGCGACCTGTGACGGTCTTTTCGCCAGAAAAGACCTTGGGACCTGGAACCGTCTCTTGTTGACTTCCGGGTCATCCTCGTTGCATAATGGAAACATGGAACTTCTGAAAGCGATCCAGGAAAGACGGAGTGTCAGGAGATACAGGAACGATCCGGTTCCCGACGAGATACTGACGGAGATCCTCGAGGCGGCGCGGCGCTCGCCTTCGTGGGCGAACACCCAGGTGTGGCGGTTCATCGTCGTCAGGGACCAGAAGGTCAAGGAAGGCCTCCTCGATTGTCTCGGCCCCACCAATCCGGCGCGGTCGGCCATGGTCGAGGCGCCCGTCGTCATCTGCGTCGCCGCAAAACGAGGGGTCTCGGGCTGTCACAAGGGAACACCGACGACCGATAAGGGTGATTGGTTTATGTTCGACGCCGGCATCGCCATGGAACACATCGTTCTCACGGCGTGGAACTTCGGCCTCGGCACCGTCCACGTGGGAAGCTTCGACGCGAAGAAGGCGGAGACAGTACTGAAGATCCCCGAAGGATACTCCATCACCGGGATGACCCCTCTCGGCTATTTCGACGAAGTCCCCCGCGAAACCCCCCGAAAACCCCTGACGGAGATCGTCTTCCTCAACACCTTCGGAGAACCCTACAAAAACAGTTGAAACCGCTTGAACTGCTTGAGCCGCTTGAATGGTTTGAGAGTCAGAAGCCAAGGAACCTCCTTCGGAAACGATTGAGCTTCTGGAACCCTCAACAGCCTGTTGACAAAGTCATTTCTGAAGGCGGTTCGTGCTCTTTCATTCCGGCGAAGGCCGGAATCCAGGAAAAACGGGGGGTTAGAGAAACCTCTGGATTCCGGCCTTCGCCGGAATGACGCAGAAAATGAGTTTATCAACAGCGTGTCAAGCGATTCAAGCCATTCAAGCGACTCAAGCCCTCCCTATCCGTATCCCAGCTCCGCCAGTCTTTCCTCTGTCATGCCTATGTAGTGGGCCACCTCGTGGACAACGGTGACCTCTATCTCTTCTTCCAGTTCTTCCCGGGTGCCGCACATCTCTTCCAGGGGTTCCTGGAAGAGATAGATCATGTCGGGATAGAGCGGAGGCGTTGTCGCGGAACGCTCGATAAGGGGAACGCCCTGGAAAAGGCCCAAGGGATAGTCATCGGGATGCATTCCCATCTCCCGCATCATGCCCGCCGAAGGGCGTTTCTTCACCGTTATCACGATATTATCCAGGTACCGGCGGATCTCCAGCGGGATCCTCTCTATCGCCCGGGCGACGACGCTATCGAACTGGGCCTCAGTGAACCTGACAGGCACGGGTAGCCTCCTTGAGGAAGAATTGAACGATGGGGGTCACTCGAGGTCGCTCTCCCCCGGGGAGCAAAGACTTTCAAGGACCGCGGCAAACTCGCTGAGGATTATCGCCGTCGCTCCCCACACCTTGTGCCCATGGACACCGAAATAGGGGATGCTCCTCATGGCTCCCTCCAGAAACCATTCCTCGACAACAACGTTCCTATCGTCCAGGAAATGGGAGACCGGCACCTCAAGGATCTCGGAAACCTCGACGGTCTGGGGAGCAAAGGAAGGGCGGCTGGGCTGCCAGGCCACAAAGGGGTGAACGCAGAAGTTGCTCGGTTCTATGTAAAGGGGAGTCAACGCGCCCACGATCCGCACATCGTCGTCGCAAATCCCCAGCTCTTCACAGGTCTCGCGAAGCGCGGTACGGGAAAGCGACTCGTCCTGAGGTTCGCGGGCCCCTCCGGGAAAACTGACCTGTCCCTTGTGAACCGCCACGCTCTCCGTGCGGACCGTAAGGGGAATGAGAAGTTCGCCGTCCTCCCCCGGGTAGAGAAGAAGGAGAACAGCTCCCGTGAAGGGGGGACCTTTTCCGGGAGGCGGTGCGAACGACCGGTGCGACGGTGACATGCGCTGCTGGCCGTGACGCCCCGGCAGGGTCATCTTCAGCGCCCGTTCTATCTCATCAGGTGTAAATCTATCTCTGATAACGTCCTCGCAAGACATATGATCGTCACGAAAGAGTCTGCCCGGATGCAGCCCTCCTGCCGGGTCGGCCTGCAGGATACTACCGCCTGCGGGTCAACTTCACCCGGGGGCACACCATCTGTTTCTTGCCGGGTTTGAATAGGGCTACGGCAGGCACGGCCTTTCGCCTGCCCCGTTTCGGTCTTTCGATCCGGCTCGAAGGGGTCGCTCTACAGCACCCCGATACCCATCCCCACCACATCAGGGCCGGAATCGTACGCCTCGGTCATCGACCTCGAGTCGTCCTCGATCTCGTTCTCGAGGCGCAGAGTCACCTTCTTTATCTCGCCGACGATCCTGATCCCTGTCTTGAAGGGGTCCTTCGCCGATGCGATCTGTCCCTTCGCCATTTCCTCAAGCGCCTGCAACGCTGTCATGAAGCCCTTGTCCAATGCTGAATCCCGGGCCGCTGACGTCTTCTTTCGGGTGACCCTGCTTTTCCCCTTCGGTTTCACCACCGCCATACAACACCTCCTGGGTAGGTTAGACATACAATCACCGCATCAACTGCGAACCTGCTCTGCTTCCGCGCGACCCCTTGCAGCCCCAAGCAACGTCCATAATTCAATTATATTGCTAATACCCGGTTCGTCAAGCCAAGAAGAAGGTTCAAGAGTTCAAAAGTTCAAGGTTGAAAGCAAGCGAAGAGGAGCCGCACCTGACGGCCCACATCCTCCCCTTATGAACCCCTGAACCTTATGAACTCTTGGACCGCCCCCGAGGTCTTTTGGGTTGACGGGGATAGGTCTCCATACTAAACTGTTCTTGCTCCAAAAACACGTTCAGGAAAGAGGGGATGCCCCGGCCAGACAGCGACAACGCCGATTTTGATGCCGTCATCAAGAAACATGTCTGGAGGCTTGTCGCAATGGGGGCCTGTCTCGGAGCTGCCATCACCGTGGCAGTCTTCTCGGGTTATCATTTCGGAGGGTTCTCCTACTTCTGCGGCTCCTGCCACAGCATGGAGAACAACTATTTCGCCTGGAAGGCCTCGAAGCACAAACAGTTCGACTGCATCGAGTGCCATATACCCCGTGGCAACCTGGCATATGCCGTCGCTTACAAAACCTACGCGGGCATTCGCGACGTGGCGGGTGAAACGATGCGGACATATCCTTTCACGATCAAGCTCACGGGCCACGCGCGCACGATAGCGAACTCCAACTGCCTGAGGTGTCACTTCTCGACCGTCGAGAACACGCCCATGGCAAAAAGTGACCCCGAGTGCATGAAGTGTCACAGGTTTCTCGTCCATGGAAGACCCATGGAGCAGGGAGGGAACAGGTTTGAATAGAAAACCCGTTGTAGTCATTGCCGTCGCCGTCTTTCTCACGCTGGTCGCCGTGGCAACGGTGCGGTCCTTCTTCTGGAAGGCGTCCGACACGTCGCGGGTGATAGCCATACCCGAAGGGGAATACGACCCCGCCGTCTGGGGCCGGCACTATCCTCTCCAGTACGGGAGCTTCCAGAAAAACCTGGAGATGACCGCGTCACCAACGGATTTCGGGGGTTCCGTCAAGTTTCAGCACTCTCTCCGGCAACCCGAGATCCTCACAAACTTCAAGGGCATGGCCTTCAGCAAGGACTACACGGAAGACCGGGGACACCCCTACGCCCTCAAGGACCTCAAGGAGTCCGGGAGGATCACCCTTCAGAGCCCCGGCGCGTGTATGACCTGCAAATCGGCCCACATAATCGATATCTATAAGACCTCCGGCGAGGCCTACGCGAAGAAACCCCTCGGAGAGCTGCTGGCAAAAATGAAGCATTCCATCACCTGCGCGAACTGCCATGACCCTGCCACAATGTCGCTTCGCATTTCCAACCCTGCCTTTATCGACGCGATGCGGAAGAAGGGCATCGACGTCGCGAAGGCACCCCGTGAAGAGATGCGCAGCTACGTGTGCGGCCAGTGCCATGTGGAATACTATTTTGAACCCCAGACTTCACGGGTGGTCCTGCCCTGGGACAAGGGGCTGCATCCCGAACAGGTGTACGCATACTACGGCGGAAAGCCCGGCGGGTTCGAAGGGGACTGGGTCCATCCCGATTCACAGACGGCCATGCTCAAGGCACAGCACCCCGAGTTCGAGATATTCTCAGGGGGCACGCACGCCAAAGCCGGCATATCCTGCGCGGATTGCCACATGCCGTACATGCGGGAGAAGGGCAGGAAGTACAGCTCCCATTGGGTGACAAGCCCCATGAAGCACATCGACGCATCCTGCCGCAGATGCCATCCCGAAGAGGCGAAATGGATCCTCAACCGGGTGAAAGCAACACAGAAGAGCGTCTGGGAACTGCAGCACACGGCCGGGACAACGGTCGCGAAGGCCCACGAGGCCGTGGCCAGGGCAGCCTCTCTGGCCGAAACGAACAAAGCGGAACTGGAGAAGGCAAAGGAACATCTCAGAAAGGCGCAGTGGTACTGGGATTTTGTCGCCGCCGAGAACAGCATGGGTTTCCACAACCCCGCCCTGTGTCTTAACATCCTCGGTCAGTCCATCGACCTCGCCCACAAGGCGAGGGAGGCGGCAGGAAAGGCGGCGGGAGGCACCCCGTGACAATAACGGGGGTATCTTCTCCCCATCTGTCCATATCAGGAAAAACTTCAGACCTTAGACTCAATAATCCAATAGTTACAGTGTATTAGATAGACTCAAGACCCTACATTCTATTGCGCTTGCCGTTTTCCTTGATATAATTGTTGTAGCTCCTTATAGCGTGTCGGGAGGGGAAGGCGTGGCGGGGGTTTTGTCTTCTCCAACCGTAAGCAGGAAACAACACGGGATGGCGTTCGATTGCGGGGAATTGTGGCCGTCGGTCAACCGGTCATGCCGGCTGGTGCGGACGTACAATCCCGCCGAAGACGATCACAAGGGGGTGTCGTGGATAATCCCGGTACCGTGAGAAAGAAAGCGGCGAGGCGGGAGGTTCCCTCATCACCACGCCGCACGGACACCCAGGAAACCCTGGAGCAACGGGTGCAACAGCGGACGGCAGAGCTGTCGGAGTTGAACACGCTCCTCAAGCAGGAGATCGCTGAGCGCAGGAAGATGGAGGCCGCCCTGCAGGATTCCAGGGAAAGGTTGCGCCACCTGAGCATACATCTCCAGAGGATCCGGGAAGACGAGCGAACCTCACTCTCAAGAGAGCTCCACGATGAATTCGGTCAAACCCTGACAGGCATGAAGCTTGACGTGAGCTGGATAAAGAGAAGGGTCGCCGCCGATGACGGACTTGTGGTGGAGCGGCTTGATGGAGTACTGGCCTCCCTCGACCGCACCATCATCGCCGTCCAGCGGATGTCAGCCACGCTCCGGCCCGTGGCGCTCGACGATTTCGGCCTCAGGGACGCAACGGAGCTTGCCGCCAGGGATGTCACAAAAAGAACGAACATCGCATGCCACATCGTCTCCGAGCCCCACAACATAGCCCTCGATGACACTGTGACCACCGAGGCGTTCCGGATTCTGCAGGAGGCCCTTACAAACATCGTCCGCCATTCCGGGGCGCGCGAGGTCACGATACTCCTCAGAAAGCGGAGCGCTGTGTTCACCATGGAGATAAGCGATGACGGCAAGGGTATAAGGAAAAGGGAATTGGTAAGCCCCAGGTCCATCGGTCTGACGGGCATGCACGAACGGGCGCACGCACTGGGGGGAACCCTCGTCATCATGGGCGTGCGGGGTAAAGGCACCTCGGTCACCCTTACCGTTCCGATCCGTCCGGTCAGGCGCGACAACGAAAAAGGGATAGACCGATGATGCGAGTCATTATCGCCGACGACCACCCCGTCGTCCTCAAGGGTCTGAAGGAGATCCTGCAGGAGAATTTCAGCGGCATGACCTTCGATGAAGTGCGAAGAGGGTACGAGTTGATCAACAAGGTCCACCAGAACGACTATAACCTGGTCCTTCTCGATATCTCACTTCCCGATATAAACGGCATCGAGGTCCTCAAAGAGATCAGGAAGAGAAAGACGCGCCTGCCTGTCCTCATCGTGAGCATGTATCCCGAGGAACAGTACGCCATCCGGTCCATAAAGGCCGGCGCCCAGGGTTACATAACAAAGCGGAGCGCATCGGAGGAGCTGGTAGCCGCGGTGAACAAGATATTGTCGGGCAAGAGATACATCAACCCCGCCTTTGCGGAGCAGATGATCATCGATTTTGAGTCCGATACGGAGGCTCCGCCTCATGAGAAGCTTTCCGTCCGGGAAATGCAGGTGATGAAGATGGTAGCCAGCGGATTGACGAACAAGGAGATAGCTGAACAGCTTCACCTCAGCATAAACACCGTCCGGACATACCGGGTGCGCATCCTGGAGAAGATCTCCGTTCGGAAGACCAATGAATTGATCTGGTACGCGGTGAAATACGGCCTCGTCGAGTGAAGACGGCTTGAAACGTTCGGGCAGCCGTTCAAAATGCATGCGAGACCACCAACCCGCCTTGAGGTCCCGGGGCGACAGCCCCTTAAGGTCATCGGGCAGGAAACGATGACACGTCGTTTGAACGAAACTACCACAAAATAAATATCGATTCCGCGACAGACAGGGCCGGGGTCCTATTGTAGAGTCTCTGTAAGAGGGATCCTGGTCGCGGAGTGTTCCCTCCGGCTTCATCATTGACCTTTTGGCGGTACGTTGCGGAAATGACCGACAGACAGGACAGAGCGAAAGTCACATTCAAGCTTCATGCGCCATCAGCACGGGAGGTGCTCATGGCGGGGCATATCCGCGACGGGGCCGAGGTCACGAGGTCACTCAGAAGATGCAAGGATGGAACATGGAGGACAACGCTAAGACTCGAGCCGGGCATCCACGAGTACCGCATAATAGTGAGCGGCGTCCGGCGGGATGAACCAGGCCCCTCAATCAGGAGGGCAGGTAAGCCCGGAGTCTTCAGTTGCGTGGTGTGGGTATAAGAAGGTTCAAGGTTCAAGGGGGTAAAGGCGGTTTCAGGTTTCAGGAACTGCACGGCTCCTGTCGTATGATTGATGAACCGTTGTGGTGGTCTTGCTGGTCCTGTCCGCATGCTGTTGGTCCTGTCTTGTCGCTTTCCCCTATTCCCTGCCCCATGATCCCTGTGCTACACTGTGGAGCACAGGGATCATGGGGGAAACGATCAAACAGAGGTTCCGTGCCTTTTTCATCCTGATAATCTGCCTCGTCGTGTCGGGTTGCGTGACACCCGCCGAGTTCGACGAGGCGGCGTGGAGAAAGAAGGTGGAATCGACGCAAACGAGCGATCTCTACGCACCACATCACAGAAACGGTGAGCACTTCAATCCCTGGATGCCGATGGAGGAAAAGGGCCTTCTGCGTTTCCTGAAATGGAAATTCTCGCCCTCACAGCAGTACACCGCCGAAGAGAGAGAGTTCCTGCCCTCTTTCATCCCCGACGCCGCGGGACGCATCAAGGCAACCGGGGGCGACATGATCCTCTGGATAGGCCACGCCACCTTTCTCATGCGCCTTGACTCCCGCCTCTGGCTGACAGACCCCATGCTGTCCGACAGGGCGCTCCTGCCTCAAAGGAAGACCCGTCCCGCCATGACCCCGGAGGAGTTGAAGGGTCTTGACGTACCCGGGCTCAATGTTGTCATATCCCACAACCATTACGATCATCTGGACAGGAAAACTATCGAGGCCCTGCCGGACGGCACACGCTTCTTCGTTCCCATGGGCATGAAGGAGTTCATTGCGAAGCTTGGGAAAGACCATGTCGTCGAGATGGACTGGTGGCAAAGCGTCGACGCAGGGAACGGGACAACGGTCGTATGCCTGCCGGCGCAGCATTGGTCGCGCCGGATCGGTCAGGCCGCGAACACGACGCTCTGGGCAAGCTTCCTCATCATCTCCCCGAACAACACCGTCTATTACGGCGGGGACAGCGGGTATTTCATAGGTTTCCGCGAGATAGGCAGGCGCTATCCCGGGATAGACTACGCCCTGATACCGACAACCGCCTACCATCCGCGCTGGTTCATGCACTACTCCCACATGGATACCGACGAATGTATCGACGCATTCCACGATCTGAAAGCCCGGTACTTCGTGCCTACCCAGTGGGGCACGTTCCACCTCGGCGACGACCCTCCCGGATTTCCCGCCCTTGACCTGAGAAGAAGGATCGCTGCGAGGAAACTCGACCAGTCGAGGTTTCTCATCATGGATATCGGCGAGATACTGCCGCTGTCGGGAAGATCCGAATGATCCGACACCGCGACATCGCCACCCTCCTGTTGTAATCACATCCCTCCTGTACTATAATGGCCTTCGGGCACATGCCCGGACAGCACTTGACGGCAACAGGGAGGAAGATATGAGATCGAAGACAATGGTTCTTTGTGTTCTGGCCGCGGCATGTCTCGTGGCCGGGTGCGGAAAAGAGGAATCCACAACCTTTACAACTCCGGAAGGCAAGGTGACGGTGACGGCCAGACAATCAGGCGCGGAAGGTACGGTAAAGGTGGAGACCAGGGAAGGCACGGCAACCGTGAGGACAGGTCCGCAGGCGATCAGCGAGGCTGAACTCGGTGTACCCGCCTATCCCGGCGCACAGGTGATCTCCTCAGGGCAGTTCGGGGAGACAAAGGGCTCCGGGGCCGGGTCGGCCTCAGCTGCCCTGCTCAGCACAAATGACCCTTTCGATAAGGTCGTCGCATTCTACAAGGCCAATATGAAGGACATCCGCCAGACGATGGACCAGACGGCGGGGGATCAAAAGATGGTCATGTTCACCGCGGGCAGGGAAGGCAACATGAGAAACGTCCAGATCGTTGCCGCCGGCGGGGGTGGACCGACGGACATACACATCATGAAGGTGACGGGGAAGTAGGGGAAGCGGGTCTCACTTTATCCACAGGAGGTCTTTCCTTATCCAGCCGGTGTCACCCCATTCGTCGCGGAGTCTCAGCCAGTTGCCTTCCGAGGATATGACCCTGTATGTGTAGTACCTGAGAGCCGGGCTGTCCTTGACGGTGGAATAACGCGTACCCGGACCTTTGCGCACATGAGCCTTTTCCACCTTCACGACGGCGCACCGGTACCTGTTGGTTACCAGGCTCCCGTGTATCCAGTACGTGTCACCATCGCAATCCCTGACGGCATACCACTTCCTGTCCGTGGACTCGCCCACCTTCTCAAGGGGCATATACATATGGACCTGCCATGCCACCTCATGGTTCTTTCCGGGCCCCGATCTGAGGTTCGCTTTTGAAACCCCGACACACAGCGCCGCCGCGGACGACGCGAGGACAACAACCGTCAGGATGACAGCTGTGGAGAAGATGACAAATCTCGTCTTCATGAACAGCACCTCCCTGTGCTCTTTGCGTTGTGGTCGTGGTATCCTACCTCATCGGGAAGGACGCGTCGGTAAAACAGCTTACACCCGGTGGCAAGAGGGGCTTCGCGGGGTTCGGCCCGCCAGGGCTCCCCATCCCGATAAAGAACGATGGGTCCGGCAGGACTCATGCAGCCTGCCGGACCCATCCGGTTCTTCTTCGAGCAACCCTCGAAACTGAAACGCGCAACCTGCTTCAGTAGGGATACACGTAGACTCTCTGAGGGGGTGGAGAAGAAGGGGGTGGATAATAATAGTACACCCTCGGCGGCGGTGGAGGTGGAGGCGACACAACATACACGGGACCCGGTCGTGTCATGGCGCTTCCGATGATGGTCCCCGCTATAAGTCCGCTTGTAACACCGACCAGACCCCAGCCTGCGCCCGAACAGACGGGACCCCGGTAGTGCGGCCTGTGATGATGCCTGCCCCGCGCGTCACTGATAGCAGGGACAATGGTAATCATAAGGACCGCGAAAGCAAGGACTGTCAAAACCGTTCTTTTCATAACGCCTCCACCGATCAAGATTCTGTGATGCTTTGTTGCGTGTTTGTATAGCAAGAACGGTACCATCTGGCACAAGACCTCTAACTACCTGATACGTCAGGCCTTTTGATTGCGCAACAACCGATGCTCGAAACCTGACAGGAAAGATCTGTCGACATTCGACCAAAGACACGACATTACCGTCGAACTGGTGCGGTGATTGACAACCTCCCGAAAACGTAATAAGGTAAACCATCATTGGGGAGAACGTGGTGTCAACCGGCACAGAAGAACCGATCATCACCGTGGGTGTAGCGGACAGGCAATCGGAAGCGAAGGGCCGTTTCAACGGTCCTTACGTGATCGAAGGGACGCGTCCGATCTCGGGGTCCTTTCACGCCAGGGCAACCGCATCGGGTATAGAACTCTTCGATGAAGGGGGGCAGCTTGTTGCCGACTCTCCCTCCATAAGGCTCACCGCCCGGGAGGGTTCCACGTTCACGATCTTCGGCGTCACAATCGGCATCCGCTTTCACTGGGAGCGCAAGGAAGACCAGATCTTTCAGGGAAACCTCGCGCTCACGGCCCGCGGGGACGGTACCATGGCCGTCATCAACGAGGTCCCCGTCGAGGACTACCTTGTGAGCGTCATCTCCTCGGAGATGAGCGGGCGGGCACCGTTTGAATTCCTGAAGGCCCATGCCATCATGTCCCGGAGCTGGCTCATGGCCGCGGTCGGACAGAAAGGCTCCCCCGGGGCGGCCGCCATGCCCGCACAGAACCCGGGAGAGATCGTTCGCTGGTACAACAGGGAGGATCACGACATCTTCGATGTCTGTGCCGATGACCATTGTCAACGATACCAGGGTCTCACAAAGATCATCTCCGGCGAGGCGGAGCGCGCCGTGAGAAAGACGCGGGGGCTCGTCCTCTTTTACGGGGACAGCGTCTGTGATGCCCGGTACTACAAGGCCTGCGGCGGTCGTACGGAGCATTACGAAACCGCCTGGGAGGATATCCATATCCCCTACCTTGTCAGCGTTACCGACGGGCCGGATGAACACAATCCCATCACATCGGAGGAGGCGGCGGCGGGCTGGATATTCTCATCCCCGGACGCCTACTGCAACACGAAAGACACGGCTCTGCTTGCCGACATGCTCCCCGGCTTCGACCAGGAGACGACAAGCTTCTTCCGCTGGAAGGTGGAATACTCCCGGGACGAACTCGATGAGATCGTCAGGCAGCGGTCAGGGATGGACCTCGGTTCCATCACAGGTCTCACGCCCCTCGAAAGAGGGCCGTCGGGGCGCATCTTCCGCCTCAGGATAACGGGAACGAAGGGGAGCGTCATCATAGGAAAGGAACTGGAGATACGCAGATGGCTCTCCATGAGTCACCTTTACAGCAGCGCCTTCGTTGTTTCCACGGACGGTCCTCCGGGCGGCCCGCCCGAAAGGTTCATTCTCAACGGGGCCGGATGGGGCCATGGCGTGGGCCTGTGCCAGATAGGCGCCGCCGTCATGGCAACGAAGGGCTTTACGGCCTCACAGATACTTGAACATTATTTCAGGGGCGCACGCATGGAGACGATGTACTGAGAGTCTCCATGAAAGGTCCCGACACCCCATGCCCCCCGGCAAAGAAACGCTTCAAAACGGCCTTCATCCTCGGTGCCGGGCTGGGAACACGGTTGCGGCCGCTGACGGAACGCCTTCCCAAGCCTCTTCTTCCACTCTGCGGTCGCCCCATCATCACTTACGTCATGGACCATCTCATCGGGGCAGGCATAGAGCGGTTCATCGTAAACACCCATCACCGGTCTGAGGCGTACGGGGAGGCCTTTCCCGATGCCGGCTGGCGGGGCGTCCCCATCATTTTCAGGCACGAACCGACATTGCTCGATACCGCCGGAGGCCTGAAGAACATCGAAGACCTCCTGTCCGGTGACGAGGCCATACTATGCTACAACGGAGATATTCTGTCCGACATGCCTCTCGCCGGACTCATCGCGGCCCACGAGAAGGACCGTCCCGACGCCACCCTCCTTTTGAGGAGCCAGGGTCCCCTTCGCAATGTCGATATTGACAGCTCGGGTACCGTATGCGACATGCGGCACGCGCTGGGAAGGCCGGGCGTGGCACAATGCCTCTTCACGGGCATCTACACTGTCGAGACATCGCTGCTCGGTCACATGGAACGGGGGAGGATAGAATCGGTGGTCGATGTATTCCTCCGGAGGATCACAGCGCAGCCCGGCTCCATAAGGGGGATCGTCGTCGACGAGGGAACGTGGTGCGACATCGGCTCCGTCGAGGTCTACCGGAAAATGGATGCACACGTGAAAGGAACGAGGGAGACAACAAATGACGGAACTTGATCATGTAATGGCCTTTGCCCGCCGGACTACCGGCGTCGACGCGTCGGCACCCGCCACAGTCACGGCCCTTGACGCGCGCGGTTCGGACCGGACCTTCTACCGTTTCTCCTGGGGGGAAGACAGGTCGGTCATTGTCATCGACTACGACCCGGGCAGGACCGAAAACCGCTACTATGCCGATATAGCCCGCTACCTGCGGAGCATGCGCGTTCCCGTCCCTGACGTGACGGGTCACGACCCCGAGTCCCATCTCCTGGTAATGGAAGACCTGGGAAGCAAAGACCTCCATGCCTTCGCCGGAGAGGATTGGCCGACGCGGCGCGTCCTCTACCAGAAGACCCTCGCGGCGGCAAAGAGGCTCCATGCCATACCGGAAAAGGACTTCCCTTCGGGAAGCGTAAAGCTCATGGACGGTTTCGGGCCCGAGCTTTACCTCTTCGAACAGAACTACTTCCTCGACCATTTCGTGAGGGGTCACTGCAGCGTGGTCCTCGAACCCGCCTTCGAATCACGGCTTATGTCGGAGCTCTCCCGCCTTTCCGATGACCTTTGTTCCCTGCAGCCATGCCTCATTCACCGCGACCTCCAGTCACAGAATGTCATGATCCGGGACTCGGAACCATACTTCATAGATTTCCAGGGCATGCGCTTCGGGAACCCCTTCTACGACCTCGGCTCCCTCCTGTGCGACCCCTATGTCTCCCTCACTCCCGAGGAGAGAGAGGAACTCCTCTCGTTCTATTATGTTCTGTCCTCCCGGGAGATGGACTGGGACGCCTTCCAGGCTTCCTTCTGGTCAGCCTCGGCGGAACGTCTCATGCAGGCACTCGGGGCATACGGTTTTCTGGGCACGACAAAGGGTCTCACCGGTTTTTTCGAACACGTCCCGGCGGGTCTCAGGAACCTCTCGACGGCGGCCTCTCACGTTCCCTGGCTCTCCACCCTGCGCGAGCTCACAGCGGAATGCTCGGTGGCGCTGGGCTGAGAGATAGGACCAATAGGAGTTATAGGACATATAAGACCTATTGGACTTACAGGAGGCTTAGGACCTATAGGACGGATCGATCGTCTAGCTGTGGGCGGCTATTGCACTTCAACACGTCCTATAGGTCCCATCTGCCCTATAGGTCTTATATGTCCTATTGGTCCTGTTCTCCTATAGGTCCTATCCTCCCCGTCCCCTATCCCCTGCTTCATGGTCCCTGTGCTCTTGGTCCCCCTTTCCTGTTTCCTTACCTGTCTTTCCATGGTAGGATATGACACTCATGAGACCAATTACCGCTGTGTGCACCTACGGCGCGGGATCCATGTTCCTGCCGGCGCTGAAGAGTCTGGCCGCCTCCGACCTCATCGAAGAGGTATTGATCGTAGCCCGGCAACCCATACCGGACATCCTTCCCCGATGCACCGTCATCAGCGCCGGTCCCTTCGCCTCCCGGGAGGCGTTCGAGACTGTCCTGGCAAGGACCGGGACGGAATACCTTTTGTTCATCCCGCGGGCCATCCCCGTTCTGACGGGCACGGCGACACTGGAAAGGCTCATCCGCGCCGCCCGGTCCACCGGGGCCGGCACCGTCTATTCGGACTTCTACGACGATACGGGAAAAGGCAAGACGCTCCATCCCCTCATCGACTATCAGTTCGGCAGCGTTCGGGACAATTTCAATTTCGGCGCCCTCGCACTTCTTGATGCCTCTATTGTCCGCAAGGTGCTCGAGCGCTATGGCCGCATACCGCCTCTTCGCCACGCCGCCCTGTACGACGTCCGGCTGAAGATCTCTACGGAACACGGGATCCACCATATCGCGGAGCCTCTCTACAGTGTCGTGACCCACGGTGACGCTCCTGAGGCAGATGTACACTTCGCCTACGTCGACCCCCGCAATCAACCCCTTCAGAAGGAAATGGAGACGGTCTTCACCGATCACCTCAGGAGGATCGACGCGTACCTGCCTCCGGAGAGTTTAAGGAGAATGGAAGAACCGTCCGAACCCTTTCCCGTAAAGGCCTCCGTGATAATCCCCGTGAAAAACCGCAAGAAGACCATAGCCGATGCCCTCCAGAGCGCCCTCTCGCAGGAGACGGATTTCACCTTCAACATCGTCGTCGTCGACAATCACTCGACAGACGGGACCACTGAGGTCATCGCGGATCTGGCAGGCAGAAACCCGGCTATACGGCACATCATCCCTCCCCGGAAGGACCTGGGAATAGGAGGGTGCTGGAACGTGGCCATCATGGACGAGGCCTGCGGCCGCTATGCCATCCAGCTCGACTCCGACGACCTCTACGAGAACCACCTTGTCCTCGAGACCATCGTCGATACGATACGCGACGGGAGCTACGCGATGGTTGTCGGCTCCTACACCATCGTCAACGAGAGGCTGGAACAGATACCTCCGGGGCTTATCGACCATCGTGAATGGACCGATGGCAACGGGCACAACAACGCCCTCAGGGTCAACGGCCTCGGGGCTCCGCGGGCCTTTTCCACAACGGCCATCCGCCGGGCGGGCTTTCTCAATGTGAGCTACGGAGAGGACTATGCCGCCGCACTGAGGATATCCCGGGAATACAGGATAGGAAGGATCTACGAAAGTCTTTACCTGTGCCGCCGCTGGCAGGGCAACACCGACACCGGTCTTTCCCTGGAGGCGGCGAACAGGAACGACGCCTTCAAGGACTCGCTGCGCACCGCGGAGATCATCGAGAGGCAGAAACGGGCAGGGGAACTCCTTAAGTGACGCGGGAGATGAAAGGCCGGATCTACGCGGCCTTCGAAGGGGATAGAGGAGCTTCCACTCTCGAGGGATTGTGCAAGGGTCTCATTTCCGAGCAGCGTTCTGCCTGGCCGGCGCTCGGGCAGGCCTATGATTCCCTGCGCGGGACCCGGTACCGGGACATAACATGCAAAGGATTCTCGGTCCGTCTCCTGTTCAATCCCGGCAGGATCGTCAACACGACAGCCGTCGTAAACCCCGGGGAGATCAGGGAAAGGTCCTGTTTCCTCTGCGTCGACAACCTGCCCGTCGAGCAGAAATGCATCCTCTACCGGCAGGAGTTCCTGATCCTGGGGAACCCGCGGCCTGTGGTACCTTTCCACCTCACCATCGCGCACCTTGACCATCATCCCCAGGCCATAATCGATCACATGGAGATATTTCTTCGCATAGCGGCGGACCTCGGTCCCGGTTTCACAACCCTCTACAACGGTCCCCGTTGCGGGGCTTCAGCGCCCGACCATCTTCATTTCCAGGCGGTGCCCTCGGGGCAGATGCCCATTGAAAAAGAGATCGACGGAAGATCCGACTTAGAACCGGCCCTCCCCCGGACCCGGGCGGCCGATGCGCCCGTCAAGAGGGCGGCCGGCCTCGGGCGCGAGGTCATCCTCGTCGAGGCAAACGACCCATTCTCCCTGGCGGCAGCCTTCAGGGGTTATGCGCGTGGACTTGCAGACATGCCGGGGCCGCCGGGCGGCGAGGCCGGCGAGGAACCCATGCTGAACGCGGCCGCCTCCTTTGATGGAAAGACATGGCGTCTCCTTGTATTTCCCCGCCGTGCCCACCGCCCGGCGGCCTTCTACAGAAAGGATGACGGGAAAATCCTCGTCAGTCCGGCCGTCATGGAAATGGCAGGTATCATCGTCACCCCCGCTGAGAGCGATTTCGACCGCCTCGACGCTGCGGCGATAGAGTCCCTGTACCGCGAAGTCTCCTTCATCCATGCCCGAATGCCTTCTAAACCCCTGACCCCATAGCGCGATAAAGTGTGTGGAGACGCACGCAGACCCTGACCGGGCACCCGGGGACTGCCCGCCCGATTTCCATATTGATATATCGGCGTCATATCTATTATCATTGTTCAGGGGAGAGGGCGAATAGGAGTGAAAACAATGGAGGAGCTGACCCGGGAGATTTCTCTCCTGAAGGACAGGATCCTGGAACTGGAGAGGTCCGAAGCAGGCTACAGAAAGGCCGTGGAGGAACTGGGGTCTTCGCTCCAGCAATTGCGCCTCCTCGTCGACGCAGGACCGGATTTCTTCTTTCTCAAGGACCTCGACCTCACCTACCAGCTTGTCAACGCCGCAAACGCGCAGTTCTTCGGGCGCACCCAGGCCGAGATCATGGGCAGAAACGACTTCGACCTCATGCCCGCCGAAGCCGCGGCCGCCTGCCAGCAGAGCGATCGATTGGCCATCACGGAAGAAAGGACGGTCATCACCACCGAACCTGTCGGGGACAGGTTCTACGAGACCTATAAGTTCCCCTTCCTTGTCAGAGGCCGGGTGGCCGGTGTGGCCGGGATCGTCCGCGATATCACGGAGCGCAAGCTCGCCGAGGAGGAGCTGCGCAAGAGCCGCGCCCTCCTGTCGGACATGATCGAGAACAGCGGGGCCCTCATCTGCGTCAAGGACCGTGACGGGCGCTACGAAATGGTGAACCGCAAGTGGCAGGAAGTGACCGGCATCAGCCGCGAGAATACCATCGGCAGAACGGACGAGGAACTCTTTCCCGGACCGACGGGGAAGTGCTTCCGCGGGAATGACCTGGAGGTCATGAAGTCAGGAACGGTGATGGAGAAAGAGGAGATCCTCGAAGACGAGGACGGGAAACGGTTCTTCATCTCCATCAAGTTCCCCCTGCGCGACCAGGATGGTTCCGTGAACGGAATGTGCGCCATGATCACGGAGATCACGGCACGCAAATCCGTGGAGGAGCAGCTTGCCGTTAACAGGGACCGCCTGTCCCGGGCGGAGATCATATCCCGCTCCGGCAACTGGGAGTTCGACATGAAGACGAAGGATGTCTTCATGTCCCATGGCGCCCGCAGGATCTTCGGTGTCGGCGATGGGACGCTGACGATACCCGCCATGAAGGAAATACCCCTTCCCGAGTACCGGCAGGTGCTCAATGACGCCCTTCAGGGTCTTGTCAGGGACGGCCGCCCCTACGATGTGGAGTTCAGGATACGGCGCCCCGACACGGCGGAGGTGGTGGACATACACTCTGTGGCGCAGTACGACGGCGACAGAAGCGTGGTCTTCGGGATCATACAGGACATCACCGACCGCAAAGCGCTCGAATCACAGCTTCTTCAGGCCAGGAAGCTCGAGGCCATCGGCACCCTTGCCGGGGGCATCGCCCACGACTTCAACAATATTCTCATGGGGATACAGGGATACGTTTCGCTCATGATGTCGGAAAAGATGGAGGACTCAGGCCACCCCGATATCGAGCGCCTCAAGTCCATCGAGGAACAGGTCAAAAGCGCCTCCAACCTCACCCGCCAGCTCCTGGGCTTTGCCCGGGCGGGAGGGTACGAGATAAGGCCTGCCGACATGAACGAGATAGTCCGCGAAACATCCGCCATGTTCCACAGAACGAGGAGGGAGATGACGATCCATGAGAAATACGAGGAACACCTCTGTACGGTGGAGGTCGACCGGGGCCAGATAGAGCAGGTTCTTCTCAACCTCTATCTCAACGCCTGGCACGCCATGCCCGCGGGAGGAGAGATCCGCCTCACAACCGCCAACACCGTCGTCGAGGGGAATTTTGCAGCCCTTCACGGCATCTCTCCCGGGAAATATGTGCAGGTCGGCATCGCGGATACGGGAATGGGCATGGAAGAAGAGACGATGAAACGCATATTCGATCCCTTTTTCACCACGAAGGGGATGGGCAGGGGAACGGGCCTCGGCCTCGCGATGGTCTACGGAATCATGAAGGGGCACAAGGGCCTCGTCGATGTCAGGAGCAAACCCGGCCAGGGAGCCACATTCACCCTGTACTTTCCGGCGTCGGAGAAGAAGGTCGTCCGGGGAAGGCGATCGGCGTCGAAGGCCCTCAGGGGCTCGGAGACAATCCTCCTCGTCGATGATGAGTCTACTGTACTCCGGGTCACCAGGAGGATGCTCGAGTCCCTCGGGTACACCGTTTACGACATGAACGGCGGATCGGAAGCGGTCTTGTTCTTCAAAGATGGCGGGGGTGTCGTCGACCTCGTAATACTCGACATGGTCATGCCCGGCATGTCCGGCGCCGAGACCTTCGACCGCATCAGGGAATTGAACCCCTCCGTAAAGGTGATCCTCTCGAGCGGCTACAGCATGGATAGCGAGGCCCGGATGATCATGGGCAAGGGATGTGCCGGCTTCATCCAGAAACCTTACAATATGGCCCTTCTGTCCCGAAAGATTCGGGAAGTACTGGAAAAGTGAAGCGTGGCTCTTAAGCCGTGCTCTTCCTGTACTCCTCCATAGTCCAGCAGGAGCGCAGAAAAGGGCAGTCCCTGCACAGTTCCACCTTGCGGCTGTCTATGAGGTACTGCTTCCCCGAGTCGGAACTGATGTTCCGGGATGTCATCTCGTCGATGCAGGGAGGTGTCCTGGACTTGCAGCCGTGCTTGTTGGTGCAGCCGATGCAGTAACCACTTTTCGGCTTCATGAGAGCCTCCCTTACGGGAACCGGTATCCCGACAATGGCATGACGTGGCCCCTGGAGGCACCAGCTTCGGCCCAGGGGCGTTTCCTGCCCCAGATGGGGAAGATCTTTCCGTGAAGCCATTCAAAGGGCAGATCGGCGTGGGGTTCGTACTTTTCGATGTACTCTACGTAGGGGTTGCCGGAAACATCGACCGGGGCGAGGACGGCATCACGCTCCCCGTCGAAATCGCAGGAAGGCACGCCGATCCTTTCGCACATACCCCTGTCGAATGCGGGGGTAACGCTCGTCCATCTCCCCTTCACGAAAAGCTGGGTGTACCCATGACTGGGAAATTCCTCTATCCCCGTCTGGGCCTTCAACTCCGCGGGCATCTTATGATTCACAATCCTCGCGAAGGCGAGCCGGGATGGAATACCCCCGGCACGGGCAAGAGCGGCGAGAAGCACGGCCTTCTGGACGCAATAGCCTTTACCCCTCTCAAGGGTCGCGCTCGCCCTGAAATCTTCTCTGAACGTCGAGAGCATGTAAACATTATAATGGATCTTATCGCGCACGAAGTAGAAGAGCGCCTGTGCCCTTGCGCCTTCCTCCGTCAGCCTCGCGGTGAGCCTCAGCGCCGTCTCCCTGATGCGATGACTGTCACTGTCTATGATCTCCGTCGCCCGGAGGTAAATATCCATCTCACTCATCACAACTCCCTCTGCAGATCCCGTTGATCCCGGCCGCCTCTTACGTCAGAACTTCACCTTCGGCGCCTCCTGTGCCCCCGCTTCCGCCTTGAAGGGCTCCTTCCGGGGAAGCTTGAGCATGAACGTGTTCGTCAGATTGTTGGGGAAGACCCGGATGGAGGTGTTGAATGTCTGCACGGCCTTGTTATACCGTGTGCGGGCCACGTTTATCCTGTTCTCCGTACCCTCGAGCTGGTTCTGGAGGTCGCGAAAATTCTGGCTGGCCTTGAGGTCGGGATAGCGCTCGGCAACAATGAGGAGCCGCGACAGAGCCCCGCCTATCGACGCCTGAGCCTGCTGGAACCGGGCCATGGCCTGGGGATCACCGATCATATCCTTCGATACCTGGATGCTTCCCACCTTTACCCGGGCCTCGGTCACGGCCTGAAGGGTCTCGCTCTCGTGCTTCGCGTAGGCCTTCACTGTCTCCACGAGGTTCGGCACCAGGTCGTTTCGCCTCTGGTACGTAGCCTCGACGTCACCCCATGCCGCTTTCACCGCCTCGTCGTTCTGCTGTATCGTATTGTAGCCGCAGCCCGCAAACATCATCATCACCAGCGCAATGACGCCGTACACAGATGATCGCCTCATCAAGCTCCTCCTGTCCTCCAGATTATCGAGCCTATAGTAGCATATTCCAGGGAAGGAAATACAGGTCTTCCAGCCTTGACGCCGGGGAATGATGCGTGATAGAACCTTGAAAAAATGGAGGAAGACAGTGAACGAGGATATAAAGAAGAGAACCCAGGAAACGGCAAAGAAACTCTGGACGGGAGGAGTGAAACTCGATCCCCCCTACCTTACCTGGAAGGAATTCGACAAGGACCTCGCCAACGACCTCTCCATGTTCATAACGGGCAACCTCTATTCCCGGACGGTCCTCACCCTTCCGGAGCGCCAGATGGCCGCCTGCGCCATGCTTGCCGCCCTGGGAGCGGCCGATGAGTTAAGGCTCCACGTGAACGCCGCCCTCAACGTCGGCTGCGATCCGAGAAAGCTCGCCGAGGTCTTCTTCCAGCTTGCCCCTTACGGCGGGATGCCGCTCGTCAACAAGGCGCTGGAGGTCTTCAGGGAGGTCCTCAAAGGCCGGGGGGAATGGGAGGCTTTCACGAAGGGTGGAAAGTAGGACCTTACGAGGAGGCGGCCTTAAGGCCGGGATTGTTGCATGGCCAGAATACTTGCACGGGAAAGCGCGGGCATAGCCGGCATCGACGAGATCATCGACGGGCTCCGGACGGGTGACAACGTCGTATGGCAGGTTGACTCCATCGACGACTACCTGTCCTTCGCGGGGCCCTTCGCGGAGCGGTCGGTCAGGAACGGGAAGAAGGTGGTCTACATGCGCTTCGCCCGCCACAAGCCCGTCATAGAGAACAACGAGAACGTGCGGGTGCACAACCTGGATGCGCGCAGCGGCTTCGAATCCTTCACCGCCGAGGTCTACAACATCATCACATCGGAAGGGCGCGACGTCCATTACGTTTTCGACTCCCTCTCCGACCTTCTCTCCGCCTGGGCCACAGACCTCATGATCGGCAACTTCTTCACGATCGCCTGTCCCTACCTGTACCAGCTCAACACGATAGCCTATTTCGCACTGCTGAGGGAAAACCACTCCTTCAAGACCGTCGCCCGCATCCGCGAGACGACCCAGGTGCTTATCGATGTCTACAATGTCGACGACAAGATCTACGTGCACCCCCTCAAGGTCCGCGGCCGGCACTCACCAACGATGTTCCTTCCTCACCGCAGGAGTGAAGACCGCTTCCTGCCGGTGACGAGCAGCGTGGACACGGGCCGCCTGCTCACACGGATCTCGGGCAAGGGGACGGACCTGGCGAAGAGGAACCTCGACCACTGGGACAGGTTCTTCATACGCATCGGGGACTTCCTGAACGAGAAGGTCAGCGCCGACGAACAGGAGGCCCTCCTCGACCAGTTATGCAGGATCATGATCGGCCGCGAGGAGAGGATAATCGCCCTTGCCAGGAAGTACTTCACCCTCGAGGACCTTCTCGCCATCAAGGGGCGCCTCATAGGGACGGGATACATCGGGGGGAAGACGGTCGGCATGCTCCTCGCAAGGAAGATCCTTTCCCTCGACACGTCCTTTGACTGGCAGCGTACGCTCGAACCCCATGATTCATTCTTCATCGGTTCCGACGTCTTTTACACATACCTCGTCGAGAACGGGTGGTGGAAGCTGCGCATGGAACAGAAGACCCGCGACGGATATTTCGAGGTCGCGAAAAGCCTCAGGGAATCCATGCTCGAGGGTTCTTTCCCCGATGAGATAGAAGAACAGTTCTGGCGCCTCATCGAGTATTTCGGACAGTCGCCCATTATCATTCGGTCGAGCAGCCTTCTCGAGGACGCCTTCGGCAATGCCTTTGCCGGCAAGTACGAGAGCATCTTCTGCGTCAACCAGGGCGCCCCGGAGGAGCGATACAAGCAGTTCGGCGAGTACGTCCGGCGCGTCTACGCGAGCACCATGAACGAGGACGCCCTGGCCTATCGCCTCCAGAGGGGCCTCGACAAACAGGACGAGCAGATGGCACTTTTGGTCCAGAGGGTTTCGGGGTCCTACCACAACCGCTATTTCTACCCCGATCTCGCAGGTGTGGGGATATCCTGCAACACCTTCGTCTGGAGGCGGGACATGGACCCGAAGGCAGGAATGCTTCGCCTCGTGGCGGGCCTCGGTACCCGGGCGGTAAACCGCGTGGAGCACGACTATCCCGCTATCGTCGCCCTTGATCTCCCGCTGCTGCGCCCTCACAGCGGGCCGAGCGACATGAAGAAATACTCCCAGCACAACGGCGATGTCCTCAACGTCGAGACCAACGTTCTTGAGACGATCCCCGTTACCGACATCATCACGGGTGACATGAAGGCGGACCGGGAACTCATCGGAACACGGGACCTCGAAGCGGCCGAGTTCATGAGGTCACGCGGGCTTGAGCCCAGGGAGTCATGGATCGTGACCTTTGACAGGCTCATGTCGGAAACGCCCCTTCCGGCAATCATGCAGCGAATGCTCAAGACCCTGGAGTCGGGCTACCAGTACCCCGTGGACGTCGAATTCACCATGAATTTCACGGCCAGGGACGCCTTTCAGATCAACCTCGTCCAGTGCAGACCCCTTCAGACAAAGGGCGAGGGAAAGAGGGTCAGGATCCCCCGCAGGATACCAGCCGACAAAATACTATTCCAGTCATCGGGGAACTTCATGGGAAGCAACATAACACAGGGGATCAAAAGGATCGTGCTCGTCGATCCCGACGGGTACAGCCTCCTGACCCTGTCCGAGAAATATGACATCGCACGGCTTATCGGCAGGATAAACAGACAGATACCCGGTCAGGAGGGGATGCCCACGATCCTTGCCGGACCGGGACGGTGGGGAACCACCACACCTTCCCTGGGAGTCCCGGTACGGTTCTCGGAGATCAACAACATCGCCGTTCTGGTGGAATTAGCCCACGGCACGGGTCTCGGCAGCGTGATGCCCGAGCTTTCCTTCGGCACTCACTTCTTTCAGGACCTTGTTGAAACAGGGGTATTCTACGTGGCTATCTTTCCTGACAGAGAGGGGTCATCCTTCAACCGAAAAATCGTGGACAGAAAGTACAATCTTCTCTCGATACTCGTCCCCGAGAGCGCCCGGTACGAAGGTATAGTCACCGTCGTTGACACCGCGGGAGACGATATGAAGCTCCTTGCCGATGTCGTGACTCAGAAGGTCATCTGCTTCAGCGCCCTCAAGACGGACCAGTAGCCGTCATCGCTTTCCTCCCGGGTCCGGGAAAGATACCTGAGAAAGGCAGAGGTCTCTTCCTTTCGCGGCAGGTAGACTCTTTCCAGGCCCTCTATCGAGCTCAGGAGGGGATAGTCGCAGAGCGTCGCCATTGCCTGGCTTCTCCTGCCGACCCCGGCCTGTTCGAGGGCCGCATTCACATTGAGCCCGCCGAGCACCACGAGGCCGACCTTGCCGTCCGTGGGAGAGATGCCGAGAAGGGACTCCCCCGGGCTTCCGAAAAGCACGATGCCCCCGAAACCGTGGGGTGCCATGCGGTCGAGAACGTTCTTCGCCTCTGACACGCTGTTCTCCGGAATCTCCCGGTAGCTCCCCAGGATGAGCCCCGATCCACCTTCCACGGCGCCGAGAACATCGCTCATCCTGCTGCGCATGAGGATCTCGAGGGGAGGGACCGAAGACCCCTCGTAACTGATGACCGATGTAAACCGCAAGGGGCGCCCGTCGACCACCTCGACGAGACCCCCGAGCCTGGTCGCTATGGGAATGCCGCGTTTCAGGAACATCCCGTTCAGGGTGATGCTACACATGGTCCCTATGGCAGCCATTCCCGCTGGCACCTCGATGGTACCGATATGCTCGCCGGCCCTGACGACAACCGCCCTGTCGCTCATGGAGTAAGGCGACCTGAGGGCGATGCCCAGGACCTCGATAGCCGCCTCGATCTTCTCCTCGGGGACAAAGGTGACATTGAGTATCACCTTCCCCCGGACGTTGTCGGGCCCGAAATCGGACAGGAAGGAGAGATTGTTTATTCTGTTGATGATGAAACCGACCCGGTCCGACACATACCCCTGTCTGAGCTCAACACGACCGCCGGCCGTTATCCTCCTGCCTTTCTTGCCGTCCGTCACGGTGTACCCGGCCTCGTCGAGACGTTTCAGATAATACCTGACTGTCCGCTCGGACAGGTCCGTCCCCTGGCGGGCAAGATGGGAGGCGATGTCGGAGGAGCCCAAAGGGGCCCCTTCCCTGTCAAGCACGGAGAGAATGGAGAACATTATCCTGTTCATCTGTCCACCCCCTCCGCACGTGATCCCATGCGAGATGCTTCCATCCGCCTGCCCCTGTTACACGTAACCGTAGGCAAGCATGGCCTTCGCGACCTTGAGGAAACCGGCAACGTTGGCACCAAAGACATAGTCTCCTTTCCTGCCGTACGCTTCGGCCGCATCGAGGCACGACCTGTGGATGCTCTTCATGATGCCGAGCAGCCTGGCGTCGACCTCTTCGGCTGTCCAGGAGAGTCTCATGCTGTTCTGGGACATCTCGAGACCCGATGTCGCCACCCCGCCGGCGTTCGCCGCCTTGCCGGGGCCGAAGAGGATACCGTTTTCCTGGAAGATGCGGACCGCCTCCGGCGTCGAGGGCATGTTGGAGCCTTCGGCCACGCAGACACAGCCGTTCTTGACGAGTGCCTCGGCGTGGCTGCCGTCTATCTCGTTCTGTGTTGCGCACGGGAGTGCAATGTCGATCTTGAGGCCCTGATCCTTGATGACGTCCCAGACGCTTTCGCCTATGTAGCACACGGCGCAGCCATACTTGTCGGCATACTCGCTGATTCTGCCCCTCTGGACATTCTTGAGGTCCATGACGTAACCGCACTTGTCGCCCGATATCCCCTCGCCATCGACGATCGTGGAGCTGGAGTCGCACAGGGTGATGACCTTCCCGCCGAGCTGGTTCACCTTTTCCACAGCGAATTGGGCGACATTCCCGGAACCACTGATGGCAACCGTCTTGCCTTTGAAGTCGAGGCCCTTCGTGGCAAGCATCTCGGCCGCGAAGTAGACGCAGCCATATCCCGTCGCCTCGGGCCTGACGAGGCTGCCGCCGAAGGACAGTCCCTTGCCGGTGAGAACCCCCGTATGGTCGTTCATGATCTTCTTGTACATGCCGTACATGTAGCCGATCTCGCGCCCTCCCACGCCAATGTCGCCGGCGGGCACGTCGATGTCGGGACCGATGTGTCTGAAGAGCTCCAGCATGTGGGCGTGGCAGAAGCGCATCACCTCGTTGTCCGATTTGCCCTTGGGATCAAAATCGCTGCCGCCCTTGGCACCCCCCATGGCGAGCGTCGTGAGGGAGTTCTTGAATATCTGCTCGAACCCGAGAAACTTGAGGATCCCCAGGTTGACCGACGGATGAAAGCGCGTGCCGCCCTTGTAGGGACCGATAGCGTTGTTGTACTGGATGCGGTACCCCCTGTTGACCTGCAACTCCCCCCTGTCGTCCAGCCAGGGAACCCTGAACATGACAACGCGGTCGGGCTCGATGATCCTTTCGTATATCTTCGCCTTCACGAACTCGGGATGTCTCTTCGCCGTGGGTTCGAGACTCTCCAGAACCTCTTCCGCCGCCTGGTGGAACTCGAATTCATGGGGGTCCTGCTTCTTGATCTTCTCCAGTATTTCGCCTGTCACTGACATAATGGAATCCTCCACCTTTATAATGATTTTTTTGCGGTCCTTCCCCGGGCTTACGTGCGAACCATGCCGGCGCCGGGCCGGCAAGAAGCCCGCAAGCCGCCGTCGCCCCTCTCCGGCGATCCGCCTGACCGGGGCCAGAGAGGTCTGTCTTACGAGACGTTCCTCAATAGATTGCCAGGGGGGACACGCTCTGATCGTACACGTTCAGATCGCTCCCCGTTATGAGAAGGCCGTCGATGTTCTCAAAACTTTTCGGCAGGGGTTCATCCTTCGAAAGGTGAATGGTCTCAAGGTCCCACCCGTGCCCTTTCAGGGCATTCTCGAGGGCTTTCGTGTCCTCAGTTTTTCCCCGCTGCACAAAGACAAGTCTCTTTCTCATGGTCTCCGCTTTTCTCCTTTTGATGGTATGAGAAAAAACTAGTATATAGAACCCGATAAAGGCAGGTTTGACAATCAGGGGCAGGATGTTTTTGGTATCGGGTGAAGTACTATGCCTGCCATAGGGGTTTCCCCCATGGTAGCGGTTAAGCGTTGAAGGTCAACGGTTGACTGAACGGGGCGGCTGACGGAGGGCGGCAAAAAATTCCCGAGAAGATACGGGGAGGGTACGGGCCGGGGCGAAAACACCCCGGGGGTCCGCGTGATCGATCCCCTTCATGGACTGCTCTGGACCCATTGAATGGCATACTTGAGGAGATCCGTCCCGTCGCCCAGCTTCAGCTTCTCCTTGATATGCGCCCGGTAGGATTCCACGGTCTTGACGCTGAGATGAAGCCTTTCCGCTATCTGGCGCGTCTTGTTGCCCTGCCCTATGAGTCTGAAAACGGTCAGCTCGCGGTTGCTCAGGAGGTCTATCGGTGACGCCGTCTGACTGACCCCCTCAACGGAAACGAACTTCTCGAGCATCTTCGTCGTGATGCGCTCGCTGACGAAGATCTCCCCCTGAAGGACCTTTCTGATCGCGACAAGCACCTTTTCCAGGGCCTCCTGCTTCATTACGTAGCCGCGGGCCCCGGCGCGCAGTGAACGCTCCGCGTACAGCGTCTCGTCGTGCATGGAAACGATAAGGACAGGCATGTCCCTGTGACGCAGGTGCAACTCCTTGATCAACTCGATCCCGTCGATGCCCGGCAGGGATATGTCGACGATCGCCATATCGGGAACAACCCTCTCCAGTGACTCCAGGGCCATCTGGGCGTTCTCCGCTTCGGCGCACACGAGGAGGTCCGGCTCCTGATTGATGAGGAGCGCCAAACCCTTCCGCAGAATGGGATGGTCATCGACGATCAATATCTTTCTTTTCGTCACGGATATCCTCCACTCCCGTTCCCGGGGTCCGTGCAAAACCCGTCGCCGGTCATGCCGCCCCCGTCAGACCGCGGGCCTGTCGGGGAAGGTACAGCTTATGATGCATCCCCCGGTCTTCGACTCTTTCATTTCCAGGACGGCGCCGATCATGGAAGCCCGGTACTGCATTATGTTGAGCCCCATACCCTTTCCCCGGTTCTGCGTGCCGCCCATGCCGACCCCGTTGTCGCTGATGGTCAGGACGCTGCTCTCTCCGTCCTGTTTCATGGCGATAGTCACATTATCTGCCTTACCATGTTTTATTGCATTATTCAATGCCTCCTGTGCGATGCGGTAAAGATGGGTCGCGGCGGCGTTATCGGTCATGAGGACCGGGGAATCGTATTCGAAGGCACAGGTGATCCCGAAGAGCCTTTCCACGTTCGATGCCAGCTCTATGAGCGCCATCATGAGACCGTCCGCCTCGAGCCTCACCGGGTTTAACCCCCGGGCAAAACCCCTCGTCAGCGTTATAGCCTGGTCGATGAGGTCCACCACCTCGGCGACATCTTCGGACCTGATCGACTGCCCGGCGGCCGTCTTCCTCTCCAGCACCTTGCCCATGAAGCCAATGCCCGCCAGGTGCTGGCAAAGGCTGTCGTGAAGGTCCTGACCTATCCTTCGTTGCTCACGCCCGCTTATCTCGAGGATCTCCCTTTCCAGCCTCTTGCGCCTCGTCGTGTCGCGCACGATGCCCAGCGCCTTGTTCGGGCCGCATCTGACGATCCGGACCTCGAAGTCCCGTGCCTCACCGCCGAGGGAAAGGTGCTGTTCAAAGACCTGCGCCTTGCCCGTCGAGATGGACTGCCTCACACAGGTCATGACCAGATCGAGAAGTCTTCGCGGAAGGAGCCCCTCACGGTCGGAGACGAGATATATGTTCCGGCCGACGAGCCCTTCGGCAATGTTCTTCAGGACCGCAAAGTCGCCCGGGTGAAGGCTGAGAAGGATCCCCGATATGTCCATCTGGAACATGAGATCGGGAATGGCCATGAGGAGAGCACGGTTCTTGGATTCGCTCTCTTTCAGGGCCTCCTCTCCCAGGATGCGCTCGATGATCTCGCCGATGCGCTTCGCTATGGCATCGATGAGACTCCTTTCCTCCTTGAGGAAAGGCCCCTCGTCGGCAGTCTTTCTCCTTTCCAGGTAGAACACCTCCAGAAGACCGGCATCCTTCCCGTGAACGACGATCCGCCGGGATTGCCTCCACCTGGTCTGTCCGAAACCGCGGCTCACAAAGACCTGGTCCCCCAGCACGATGCGGCACGTGGCGATATCGGGATATTGCCAGGCCTCAGGCACCATGTCGACTGTCTTCTGAAGGATCTCCTCGAGGGTCGTTCCTTCCTTTTCGACGATCCCCGATATCGTGTAAAGGCAGTTGAGTTCCTTGATCCTCTCTTTGAGCTCGTGGGTCCTCTTTTCCAGTTCCCCCTGCGAGAGTTTGTACTGCCGCTCCCTTTCCGCGAGATGCCGGACCTTTTCTTCGGCACGCTCGGCGCGCTTGAGGGCAAGGGTGAGGGCCTGTCGGGAAGCATCCTCCCCGGCGGTTTTCTTCTTCCGATCCTCCGATATCCGGGTCTGCATGATCGCGTCATTATATCATGAAGAGAGGCAATAGGTAACAGGTAATGGGTGACAGGGAGCGCCCTTTCCCATGACCCATGACCTGCCTCTTTCTTTTCACCTATTATTTTGTAATTGACGTCAAAACATGCTATAGTGTGCGGTCGTGTATTCATTTTTATTTCTTTCCCTCAGCTTCAACAATCCGTCATAGAATTGATTCACGGCAGAGAGGGACGATGTTACAGGGTTTTACGATCAAAGGAAAGTCGGTACGGGTACCCATCATACAGGGAGGCATGGGGATTGGCGTCTCCCTGTCACCCCTTGCGAGCGCCGTGGCTGCCGAAGGCGGCATCGGCATCGTATCCAGCGCCTGTCTCGACAGGCTTCTGGGGAAACGCAACGGCAAGGTGTACAGCACCTACGACGCCGTGTATGAAGAGGTCTGTCTGGCGCGGGAAAAAGGAGGGGTCTCGGGCATCAACGTCATGGTCGCCATCGCCAGGGACTACGATGTGACCGTGAAGGCGGCTATCGACGCAAAGGTGGATATCATCATTTCCGGAGGTGGGCTGCCGCTCGGCCTTCCGGGGATCGCGAACCCGGGAGATACCGCCCTTGTTCCCATCGTCTCTTCCGTGAGGGCGCTTGAGGTCATCTGCAAGAAGTGGGAGCGCCTGGGATACCGGCCCGACGCGGTCGTGCTGGAAGGACCCCTTGCAGGCGGCCACCTGGGCTTCAGAGTGGAGGACCTCGGCCTCGAATCCAACAAGCTGGAAAACCTCTTTCCGCTTATCAAGGACTTCGCTGCCCGCCACGGAGATTTCCCTGTGATCGTCGCCGGCGGCATATACGATCACGACGACATTTCCCGGTTCATGGCCATGGGTGCCGACGGCGTGCAGATGGGAACTCGTTTTCTGGCCACCGTGGAGAGCAGCGCCACGGAGGACTACAAGAATGCCGTGATCAACGCCGGTCCAAAGGACATCGTCGTCGCATCCAATCCCGGCTCCCCCTGCGGACTGCCTTTCATGGTGATCAAGGAATCGCCCATGTTCGTCTCGGCCCTCCAAAACAGGAGAAAGCCCCGCTGTGACAAGGGCTACATCATGACGAAGAACAGGGATGGCAAGTACGCCCTGTGCAGGGCGCAGGAAGACACCGGCGAATGCTTCTGCATCTGCAACGGCCTTCTCAGTTCCGGGGGTTACAACACCGACGCGGAGGAGCCTCTTTACACAGTGGGCGCCAACGGCTACCGCATAGACCGCATCAGTACCGTGCGCGACGTCATGGACGAACTCAAGGGCACAGCCCCGTCCGCACGCCTCACATCGACGGAAGCAGCCTAGAAAACCGTTCAAGAGTTCAAGACAAAAAAGGGACACGTGCATAGTTGCCTTGCCCTTTTTCCTTCTTCTTTTTGCTTGGACCCCTTGAACCCTTGACCCCTTGAACTTTCTTTGCCCGTCCTGTTGCAAACAGGGACAGGTTCTGATAACGTGTTACAAAAACAAGAGGGGGCCGACATGTACCAGCGCGTGACTGCACGACAATCCTTTTTCATCCTCGCGGGCCTCGCCCTGCTGCTCGCCCTCCCTCCTGCCGCCGTTCAGGCCGATGACGCACGAAACCGCTTTGTGGACGTCAGGGAACACATTCCCTCCGTCGTCATGGATATACGTTATTTCGGTCCCCACAATTTCGTCGGGGAAAGGATCGACGGCTACAGTGCCCCGAAATGCCTTCTCACCAGGGAAGCAGCCGACGCGTTGAAACGCGTCCAGGAGGACCTAGGGGAATTCTCTCTCTCCCTCAAGATCTACGACTGCTACAGGCCGCAGAGGGCGGTGAGCCATTTCGTCAGGTGGGCGAAGGATATCCGTGACACACGGACCAAAAAAGAGTTCTATCCCACCGTCGACAAGAGCCGCCTCTTCGAAGACGGCTACATAGCCGAGAGATCGGGTCATTCCCGGGGCAGCACGCTGGACCTGACCATAGTGCCTGTACCCGTTCCCGGACAGCAGACATACCGTCCGGGCCAGGAACTTTTTGCCTGCTACCTCCCCGCTTCGAAACGCTTCCGTGACAATTCGATCGACATGGGTACCGGTTTCGACTGCTTCCATACCCTCGCCAACACGGCGAACAAGTCCGTCGGCACCGCTCAACGCGCGAACAGACTCCTCCTCAAGACCCTCATGGAAAGACAGGGGTTCGTCAACTACGACAAGGAATGGTGGCACTACACCCTGAAGAACGAGCCCTTCCCCGACACCTACTTCGACTTCCCCATAGACTAAGAAAAAGGGGCAGAGAAAAACCCTCTGCCCCGCACATTCCACATGTCCTATACGTCCTATCCCCGTCCTATATGTCCCATAAGTCCCATAAGTCCCATAGGTCCTATCCCCCCCTACTCCCCCCTGTACTCGATCAACCCGTGTGTCAGCGCATAGTGGATAAGCCCCTGTGTCCCCTTGACGCCTATCTTGTCCATTATCCGGGCCCGGTACGTTCGTATGGAATTGATGCTCAGGTTAAGTTCGTCGGCGATGTCTTTTATGGTCTTCCCGCTGCCGAACATCCGCATCACCTGGAATTCGCGGTTCGAGAGCCTCTCATGGGCCGGCTTCGCGGCATCGGATTCGAAATCCACAACCATCCGCACCGCAAATGCCGGGTTGACGTATCTCTTCCCCGACAATATCTTCCGGACTGCTGTCACCAGCTCGTCCGGGGCACTTTGCTTGGTGAGATATCCCTGGGCCCCTGTCCGTATGGCCCGCACCGCGTAAAGCTCCTCGGGATACATGCTGATGACAAGAACGGGCAGTTTCGGCCGCCTCTTCCTCAGGTCGCCGAGAACATCGAGGCCGTTCGCGTCGGGAAGACAGATATCGAGGAGGACGAGGTCGTAATCTTTCCTCTTGATCTTGTCGATCAACTCCCGGCCCGTGACGGCCCCATCCACCGTGATCCCGCCGAAGTTCTCCCGCAGGATCTCCTTCAAACCCCTGAAAACGACAGGGTGGTCGTCCGCGATGATAACGCTATGCATCATCCCTCCTCTGGTGTCGATGCACTGCGCGTGACGCGCGATGCGTGCCGATCTGCAGCGGATGGCGTCGGAACAAGGGGCGAGACCCCTGTTCGGTAATGATTGGACGGAAGGCTATGGAGACGCAAGGTTCCTCGACCGGCCTGTCAGGGCCTGGAACCGGTCTTCAATTGTACGCTATTCCCCTCGAGTGATGTATCCTCTTCACTTCCGGGAATTGGGTGGAGAAGCCCCTTCGGCGGCAGGCGGCGGCAGCGGCCTGATGGTCTCGCCGACGGGCAGAGGCGGGACCTTTGCCCCGCCGGGGGGTTGCGGTGCCGTCTGGACGGGCCTCGTCGGGGCCTGGGGAGTCGTCTGCGGCGGTTTCGCCTGTGCGGGCTGCTGCGGTTGCGCCGCAGGGGGTGCATCGGCGGCCTTTCGTTTATCGGGAGGGGAGAGCCTGACGGTCATCCTGTCGTCACCCCTGACAAGCACCATACTGTCGGTTTCGATCCCGGCGACAGTATACCCGCCTACCTCCTCCCCCATCTTCACGACCCGCTGGCGCTTGCCCCTGCCGGGAGTCGTCACGGGATTCTTCCTGTCCTCTATAAAGGCGAGACGGGTCGTGTCGATCATCGTGCCGTAAAGCACGATCTCCGGCCTCGGGACCTCCGCTTTCCTGTCAACGGGGATGATCCGGTCCGGGTGGAAGAGGTTCGCCTCTCCTATGACGGCATAGTCCGAAGGCAGCTTCGGCTGCAGGTCCGCCCGCTGTGCCTTTTCACCGGGTGGTCTTGCCTTGACCCCGGGCAGCGGGTAGGCATGGCGCATCCTGACGACAGAGACGACTGTGACTGCGACAAAAGCGATGACAACCGTGAGGAGAACCATGTTCATCACGGTGGCGTTGCGGATGAGATATCTGAGGGCTTTCATCTTATTTACCGCTCGCGAGGGCCGAGACCCGGATCTTGACCATCAGGTCCCTGGGGTCTCTGAAGTTCCTGACACGGGTATCCACTTCATTGATCACAAGGTACGGCACGTTGGTCTCCAGCGTGTACAGAACGTCGCTGAGTGCCCTGGTGTCCGGCAGTACCGCATCGACGCTCACACTCACAACCTTAAACCTTCCCTGGTCCTCCGGTCTTTCAACGCGTTCACTCGCAATGGACCCTCCCCTTCCCGTTATGGACCCCTTCACGATGTCCTGGAGCGCCGCGGCGGCGATACTCAAGGTCTCAGCCGGAATCACCCTGGCGGCCTCGGCATTCCTCCTTTCCTTCAGGGCCTCCAGGCTCTTTTCGAGTAAAGGTCTCTCGGCGATAAGATTCACGTATCGCTCCAGGGTCGCCCATCGAACCGCCTGCCTCTCGCTGAGCGAGACTCTTTCGTTCTTCACCGCCAGGTAACCGTACTGGTACGCCACAAGGCCGGCCAGCACCGCAATGATCGGCACGGCAACCCGGGCGAGCCTGCTACTTCCTTTCATCTTTCGACCCTCCCGCCTTCTTCCCCTCGAAACCTTCCATCTGCATCTTGATCACAAAGCGGTCGGCGTTCAGCCGCGTGTCCCGTATCGTGGGAGAAGAGAACTCAACCTTCCTGAAGAGGCTCGATTGCTCAAGTTTGGGGAGTATTTCCGTCGCCGAGCCGGCATATCCCTCGGTCTCCACCGTCTCGCCCGTTATCCTGAGGCGAGTGAGCCAGACGCTTTTCGGCAGGACGGTGGTGAGTTCCTTCATGACGTCGAGCGCCATGGGCACGGATTCCTTGAATTCCCTGATCCTGTTCATATCCGTCTCAATGGACGCTATCTCCTGCCTCAATGCCTCGATCGCCCGCATCTCGCCCGCGCGTATCTTCAGCTGGTATTCGATGCGGTCGAGCCGTGCCTTCTCCATCTGAAGGGGGAGGACGAGGTAGATGACCGCGGCGATGGCAATGAGCGCGAAGAGCGCCCGGGTGACGGGCGTTATGAGGCCCCCGCCCGATGTCTCACGACCCTCGCTGGCGAGGTTGAAACCCTTCGCCCCGGGCCAGATCGTCTCCACGAGGCCCCCGAGAGGACCCGGGAGACCGTTCTCGATGTCCGTCTTGAAGACCCTCTTCACGTCCTCACCGCCCATGACCTTCACAGGGACGCCCAGGTCATCCTCGAGAAAGGCATACCTGCCGGAGGCGTTGAGAAAGACGTTGGGCGGTACACCCTCGGTATCGAATCCGGCAATAAGAGGGGAGAACCCCGCCCTGATCTCCGCGAGGTCCTTGTCCCTGTCCGTACCCGCAAGCCTCCCTGATGAACCGGCAATGAAGGCCCTGTCCTTCATCAGGCATCCGTCGAACCCTTCTTCATCAACGTTAAGGCACAGCACCATACCCCTCGTGTCCCCCAGGATGGCGCAGAGTGAGCCGAAGGCTGTCATGTCCGTCGTTATCCTCCCCGGGCTCACACCATGTGCCGCCAGGGCGTCGAGATAGGGCCTCGCCGTCCCGGACCTCATGACAACGATGGCGACTTTGAGCTTCTGAGCATCCTCCGAGATGACCGCGAAATCATACATCGCCTCGGCGGGGCCGAAGGGGGTGAACCTGTCCAATTCGTAGGCAACGACCGATGTCAGGTTCTCCTTCACCACCGAGGGAAGCTCGGCAACTCTTGTCAGGACCCAGGGCCGCGGGACGGAGAGGACAACCGCCGCGTCACGCGCCCGGAATGCGTCGCGGGCGGAAAGGACCGCCGACACCAGTTCGTCCGGGCGGGGATACCTCCCTTCCTCGAAGTGGAAGCGCCTCAACCCGATAATCCTCGGCCGCGTTAGAAACTGTGTTCCGCATGCCACCGAGACATGGCCCTTCCCGATGGCGGCACAGAGACATTTCTTTGGGATAAGAACGCCCTCGAGGACGTTGAAATCGAGGACCTTCCCAAGGCCTGCGAGAGAAGCCCTGGCCCGCCCTGCGAAGGCGTCGGTCTGCAGCCTTATTCGTGCAAGCGCCCCGTCGAAGGTCATCGGCGCATCTCCGAAGGGGTCTTGTAGTACAGGAACCGGGGTACCGTGCCCGGTACCGACACGATCGCACGGATCCCGTACCCCTCTTTCGAATCTCCCTGGAAACCCACGGATTCTATCGTGTAGACGTCCGTCTCGCTCATGTCTATGTACTGCGCAAGAATGGGAAAATTGAGCCCCGTTATGGCCTGGATCTCCTGAACGGACGTGAACTCGGCCGCCTCCCGCTGACTGAGGACCCTTTTGACGGTGTCATCGTCAAGGCCCGGCAGGGCCATGAGAATCTCTTTCGGGGCCGCGTTGATGTTGACCTTGGAGGAAGTCCCGTATATTGTCAGGTAATGGATCAGCCCTTTGCGGTCCCCGGTCCCGAAGAGGATGCCAGCGGACACGCCCCTTACCAGAAGAAGCTCCTCGATGGCGTCGAAAGGCCTGTTCTTCGCCCTGTAGGGGACAGGAAGGGAAAGGTAGTACTCGTCTTCCGCGCCGTTCAAGCGCCGGAGGTTGTCCTTGTCCGTCCAATCGAGAATGGAGTCGACGATGACTGCGGCGTCTTCGTCAGTCACTCCCGTGTTGATGAGGAGAGTCTTCAATACAATGCCGGTAAGGTCCGTCATCTTGTTGATGTCGATCTTGCCCGATTCGGAAAGGAGCCTGAAATCGTACCGGCCCTGCCCGATCCGGCCGCTTACCTGCCTGCCGTCGATCCTCACCACCTCGTTCCCTTCGACAACCACCGTCTGGTTCCGGAAGGTCTGCCTGTGGTAGATCTCCATGACCGCCCTTTCCACTCCGGCCTCGGCAAAGAACTTCTTCTGCGTCCCCTCCTTGAAGAATATCGTCGACATGGCCTCCGTTCTCGTCAGGAAGGAGAATGAGATCACGAGTGCCATGAGCATGGTGATCACCCACAGGACCATGAGAAGGGCTATGCCTTGCCGGGAGCGGATCATGAGGCCGCCTTCCTGGCCCTCACCGGCACGGTCAGCTGGACTTTCTGGCCTCCCCGGGAGAGATGTATCCGGATCCTCCAGGGGAAGAGCATCTCGTCGGTCCATGTTTCGACCCATTCCCCCGCTGTGTCGTCGGCGTCGTTCTCTTTGCGGAAATACTCGAAGCGTATCTCGTCCATCCCGTCCAGAAGCCTCATCTCCCTGGCATTCGCCACTCCTATGGTGTTTTCCTCGATGTAAAGCGCGCTCCTGCCTTCCCCGTTCGGCTTAACCCTGTATGCCACCATGACATATCCCCTGTATCCTCCTGTCAGCGAGTAGTTCGACGCGAATTTCACGGAATCCCCCGACCCTTCGAAGAGAAGGCGGCCCGCCTCGTCATCCGCCCTGGCAAGGAGCATTGCCGACTGTATCTGGGCGTCCAGGACAAGGAAGGATATCCTGGACCGCTCAAGGTACTCCGACTTGCGCTCGCCCCTTTCGATGGAGCGGTGCGCGAGGCGCATGGCCCCGGCCATGATGGCCACAAGCAGACTGATAAGGGTAATGGAGATCATCACCTCGAGGAGTGTAAAGCCCCGCCCTCGCCCCTTGTCTTTCGGGTCATGCCCTGACCGCACATCGGTCATATCCTGCCCACCCTTTGCTTCTTCACGGTCTTCATTGTCCTCAAGGTCATGGACCTCTCCGCCAGAAGGCCTCTCCATGTGAGCCTTACGCCTATCTCCAGAACCTCGAAGGGCAACTCCCGCGTCCTTTGCTCGTAGACCTTCGTCACCGTGGTTTCCACGAGGTATCCCTCCGGGGTCGTTTCACTCGATGTGCCCTCCACGACATCCTTATCGTCGAGGACATCCCTCATCTTCGCCTCCGCCCGCAAGACCGCCGCGGCGTAATCCTCCGATGTCGCGAGGACCCTCAGGTTGGAAGAGAAAAGCTGCAGTATCACCGTCACCGTTACCGCCAGAAGGGAAAAGGCGACAACGACCTCGAGGAGTGTAAAGCCCTCTTGCTTTACCGGCAGTCTTCTCATTGTCTCTTCCTGCCCCGCACCCAAACTCACTGTTTCAGGACCACCGCTCCCACAACGGGGTCGAGCTCGATATGGAGGACCCTCTTGCCCCCGGACAGGGTTATGCGTCTGAACGGCACCCCGCCGGACCCGCTAAAGAGGATCGAGTACTGTCCGCGCGTTATCTCGCCCTCCAGGACATCAGTGATCTTCACCGTGATGCCCTGTGGGATGCGCCTTGTCTGCACCCCCTGAATGCCGTAACGACCGGTTTCGAGATCGACGAAGACCGTTCGGGGCTCGCCGGTATTCGTCGCCAGCAGCTTCGCGAACCGCAGCATGGCCGACATTTCTCTCCCTGCCGCATTCAGGTTCTGAGATGGAAGCATCCCGGAGAAGAACACCGTCGAGATCCCGAGGACGATGAGTACGAGGACCATGACCATAATGATCTCGAGGAGCGTAAACCCGCCGCAGCATGGAAGCCCTCCCCTTGTTCTTCTTTGTGCCGTCATTCTCAAAAGGGCAGCTCCAGGATGCTGAACACGGCCACCAGCATCGATACGACGATAAACGCGATGACAATCCCCATGCTGAGGATTATGGCCGGCTCGAGAAAGCTCATGAACCTCTTCACAGCGTCCTTGAGCGCCTTTTCATAGGCAGCGGCCACCTTGAGCAGCATGGAATCGAGTTGCCCTGTCTCCTCCCCGACCTTTATCATGGAAAGCGCGAGTTGCGGAAAGACCCCGGCCTCCATAAGCGGGCCGGCTATGCCTCTGCCCTCCCTCACGTTCTTCATGATGGATTCGACTGACCCCGCTATGACCCTGTTGCCTATGACGTCCTTCGCGTTGCCGAGGGCCTTGAGGAGGGGCACACCGCTCTTGAGGAGCGTCCCCAGGGTTCTGCAGAAACGCGCCGTCTCCAGCTTTCTCACAACATCACCGAGGAGTCTCAGTTTCGCTTCGTCCCATCTCAGGGCCCCTTTTTCCGTGCCCGCGTAGAACTTCAGTGCCGCCAGGACCACGGCGACAACAGGGAAGAGTATCCACCACCACGACCGCAGGGCCTGGCTTAAGGTCAGGATGATCTGTGTCGACAGAGGAAGGCTGCCTCCTATCTCCTTGAATATGGACGAGAACCTGGGAATGACAAAGGTGAGGAGGATGACTATGGATATCCCGCCCGTTACCGTCAGGATGAGCGGGTATACCATCGCGGACACGACGCTGTCTTTCAGTTCCTTTGCCGACTCGAGGAACTCATTGAGCTTGTCGAGAACAACATCGAGAACCCCTCCGGTCTCCCCTGCCCGTATCATGCTGACGTAGAGCCTGGGGAAGACCGCGGGGTGTCTATTAAGGGCCTCCGAAAAAGAGCTTCCCTCGCGGATGCCCTTGAGCACGGAATTGATGACGTCCTTCATCTGTTTCCCTTCCGATATCTCCGAGAGTATGTTGAGGCTTCTGTCGATGGGAAGGCCGGCACCGAGAAGCGCCGACAGCTCCGTGGTGAACGTGAGGAGATCACCCCTTGAGGACCTCATGGAAAGGGTCTTCGTGAGACCCTCCCTGGGCAGGGATACCTTGAACGGTATGACCCCGGTGCTCCTTATCTTCTCTACCGCGGCCCTTTCGTCCGATGCCTCGACGACGCCTTCGACGATGGCGCCCTCGAGGGTCGCGGCGGTATAAGAATACATGGCCACCTAATCCTCCTGAGTGACCCTGAAAACCTCGCCCAGAGTCGTGCTGCCCATCTCGATCTTTCGCATCCCGTCTTCGAGGAGGGTCTTCATTCCCCCTTGCCGGGCCGCGCCCCTGATCTCCCCTTCGTCGGCGTTCTTGAGGATAAGCCGGCGCATGACCTCATCCACGACAAGCAGCTCAAAGATCCCCATCCTTCCGCGGAAGCCGGTGTACGTGCAGGCCTCACAACCCCTGCCCCGAAAGAGACGGACGTCGTCGCGAACACCGAGGGCCTTGAGCTCCTCGGCCTGGTCCTTTGACGTATCCTCGGCCTTGCACTCGAGGCATATGATCCTGACCAGCCTTTGAGCGAGGATGCCCCGCACCGTTGACGACAACAGAAAGCTCTCCACACCCATGTCAAGAAGCCTGGTGATGGCGCTGGGGGCATCGTTGGTGTGGAGCGTCGAGAACACCAGGTGGCCCGTGAGAGCCGCCTGTATGGCGATCTCGGCCGTCTCGAGGTCCCGTATCTCGCCGATCATGACCACGTCCGGGTCCTGCCGCACGATGTGTCTCAATGTGTTGGTAAAACTGAGCCCGATGGCCGGCCTCACCTGTATCTGGTTCACCCCTTTCAGCTGGTACTCGATGGGGTCTTCGACGGTAATGATCTTCTTGTCAGGCACGTTGATCTTGTCAAGGGCTCCATACAGCGTCGTCGTCTTCCCGCTTCCCGTCGGTCCCGTAACGAGGATGATGCCGTTGGGCTTCGTTATGAGACGGTTGAAATCACGAAGCGTGTCGGGCATGAAGCCGAGGGCGTCGAGATCTATGACGATGCTCTCCTTGTCGAGGATTCTCATGACGATGCTCTCCCCGTGAAGAATGGGTATCGTGGAGACCCTCAGGTCGATCTCGCGGTCCCCCACGAGAAGCCTTATGCGGCCGTCCTGGGGCAGCCTGCGCTCGGCTATGTTCAGTTTGGCCATGATCTTGATGCGCGACACCATGGCCGCCTGGAGCCTTTTCGGGACCGATTCCACGTCGCTTAAAACCCCGTCGATACGGTAGCGCACCTTCACCTCGTCGCTGAAAGGCTCGATGTGGATGTCGCTCGCCCTGCTCTCCACCGCTCTCGTGATGAGGAGATTGACGAGTTTGATGATGGGCGCCTCGGACGCCAGGTCCTTGAGATGCCCGATGTCCTCTTCCTCCGCCTCGCTGAAGAACTCCCGGCCCTCTTCATCGATGCCCTCCATGATCCGGTCAATGCTCTGCTCCTCCTGACCGTAGAACTTCGACAGGTGCTCGTCGATAACCTCCCCGGCTGCAGTGTAGACGGCCACCTCCCCGGCGATGGCGACGCGCAGGGCCTCGATGACCTCACGGTCCTCGGGATCCGCCATGATCACCTTCAGGACGTCGTTCTTGAACTCGAAGGGGATTATCCTGTTCTCGCGTATGAAACGTGTCGATATCCCCTCAATTACGAGGGGCACCTTGGGGAGATCTTCGGCATTCAGAAAGATCACATTGCCTCTTGACACTGGTATTCCTCATTGTCGGTTCTTTATTCCGCCCTCTCCGGTGGGGCCGGGAAACCGTTCCGGCCCGCGCCGCTCTTCTGCTCCTCGCTGTCCTTCCGTTCCGCCTCGTCCCGGGGGAAGCCGGCTTGAGGACCGGCCGGAGGCGGGGGTTCCGGTTTCACCTTGATGAGCTCTTCCCTTTTCACCTTTCCCTTTCCCGTCCTGGTGACGCTGTCAACGTAATCGGAGGTGACCGCATTGGCGTCGGCATGGGTGCGGATCACGCGGGGTGTGAGCAGGATGATGAGCTCCGTCCTCTGTTCGCTGTCCGTGGTTTGGCCGAAGAGGTATCCAAGAACGGGGATCTTGCTCAGGAAAGGGATGCCTGACCGGGACTTCGTGATGTCATCCCGTATCAGTCCTCCGATGATGATCGTGTTGCCGTCCTGGACAACGAGGTTTGTCGTCGTCTCCGTCTTCTTGAGGATAATATAGTCCTCGTTATCAAAGAGCTTGATCGTCTCGTAGGATGAAACCTCCTGGGTAATGTCGAGGGCCACGAGACCGCCCTCGTTGATGCGGGGCTTCACCTTGAGGATAATGCCGATGTCCTTGTACTGGATCGTCCGCTGGGGCGCCACCGTTCCCGAACCGAAGGTCTCCGAGGAGACAACGGGCACCTGCTGACCCACCTGGATACGGGCCTCCTTGTTGTCCGACACCAGGACATGGGGGACGGCAAGGAGTTTTGCCCGCGAATCCGTGGCAAGCATGTCGATGACGGTCTTGAAATCCCCCCCCACGGTACCGGCGAATGTGAACGTGCCCGTGCCGGTAGTGCTTGTCGGTGTCGCTCCGGGTACGTTGAACCCCACCGTGCCCTCCACCCCGCCCAGGACGCCTCTCATGCCGCCGGGATTGAACTGCAACGCCCAGGATATGCCCAGCTTCAGTTCATCCTTCAGACTCACCTCCGCCACAACACCCTCGAGGAGCACCTGCCGCGGTATCACATCGATCTTCTCGATGGCAGTTTTGATGAACTCGTAGTCTTCCTGCGTGGACAGAATGATAAGCGCGTTGAGGCCCTCGTCGGCGATGATCTTCGTGATCGGCGATACGAGCATGTCGCCTCCCTGCGCACCGGCGGCAGACTGCACCGAAGGGTGTCCCGCCTGCGGCTGGGACGGCGGCCCTCCGGGGGTGGCGGAACCCGTCGCCTGGGCCTGGGTGACCGTCGCGGCGGGGGTCTGGGGAGGTTTCGCGGACAGCAGGACCTGCTGCAGGATGGCCGCCACATCCTTTGCCTTGCCGTTCTGGATATTGTAAACGGAAACCCGGGGCTTCTTTCTCCTCGTCTGCTCGCCGTCGAAGAAGTTGATGAGGGTAAGAAGGCGTTTCACGTTCGAATCGGTATCCACCAGTATAATGTAGTTGATGTTGGGCAGGTCTATTACCACGGCTGTCGTTGTAAGAAAGGGCGTGATGAGCTTGATGGTCTCCGACGAGTGGACGTGGACGAGCGGCACCACCTGGATGATGGACTTCCCCTGGATAAGGACCTTCTCCGGCTCCCTCCCGAACTTCACCTGGGCCGGTTCCTTCGCGACATCACTGATGGGCACCACCCGGTACAGACCGCTTTCTTCAACGATGCCGACGCCGCTCAAGCGCAGGATGGTTTCCATGACGGGAAGGACCTGTTCCAGGCTGACGGGTGCCACGGACCTGAATGTCACCCGCCCCTTTACTCTCTGGTCAACGACATAGTTAACCTTGAGTATCTCGCCAAAAACGGTTTGTATCACCGAGAAAACATCGGCATCATCAAAGTTCAGGCTGATGCGCCCCGCTGCAGGACGCCCGGGCTGAGTCCGCGGGGACAGAACCCTCTGCTGCTCCCGGCTATCCGGGCGGACCGGCGCGAAGGCAGGAGACTGCTGCGGCCGGGGCGGCTCTGCTGCGGGTGGAGCGACCTGTCGTGTTACAGGCGCAGCCGCGTTCGGTGGGGTTGCCTTCGGCGCCCCGGGCGCCGAGGGTGGAGACGGAACCCGGGGGTTCGAAGGCGAAACCGGCGCCGGGGCAACCCGCGGCGCCGATGGGGTGGTCTCCTGCGTTGCGGGGACAGCCTGTGCCGCTGCCGGGATGGTTCTTTGTGCTGAAGACCCGGCTTCCCGCGCTGCAGGTACCTCTGACGGGACCGATCGTACCGCCGGCGGGGATGTCTCAAGCTGGATCGCGCGTGTGACCGGAGGAGGGTCCTCGGTCAGGGGGCGCGTCGTGATGGTATCCTCGGAGGCATACACCACGGGTCCGAAGAACCCCAGAAGGGAAAGAACGACCGCTATCGCCGGGTATCTCATTGTCCGGGCCTTATCCCCGTTTTCGTCTCACGGTTATTGCCAGCTCGTCACGTCCGCGTCTTCGCCTTCTCCGCCTGGCGATGCATCTCTCCCGTAGGAGAAGAGATCGTACTCCCCGTGACTTCCGGGGGATTGGTAGACGTATGGCTTGCCCCAGGGGTCGCTGGGCAGGGTCTTCTTCAGGTACGGCCCGTCCCAGCCCTCCACCCCCGGATTCACAGCAAGCATTCCGAGACCCTCCTGCGTGGTGGGATACCGTCCGATATCGAGCCTCATCTGGTCCAGAGCCTGTCCGAGAAGCTCTATCTGGGCCTTCGCCGCAGCCTGCTTCCCCTTGCCCAGCCTGGGAAAGAGCCTCGGTGCCACCAGGGCGGCCAGAAGACCCACAATGACCATGACGACAAGGAGCTCGATGAGCGTAAATCCTTTTCTGTTCCGCCTGTTAAGCAGTCTTCTCATTCAGGACCCCCGGTATAACTCCCCGGAGGACAACGGGTCTGCCCCGGGGACTGCTTCCCGACATACCGCTTGCGAGAAAAGCCTGTATTTGCAGGATACAAAAAAGCCGTCCCCCTGTATGTCATAAAAGCAACAATTATTTTGTAGTGTATCCGGTATGGGCGGTGTCATCGTTTTTGATTACAGTGGTCAGCGAGGGATGGGGAGGAGGGCGAAAAGGAATAGGACCTATAGGAGCAATAGGACCTATAAGGCCTATAGGACACATAGGACGCGTAGGACATATAGGACTTTTTGGACTGGAGTTGACCGACCGGCACACCTCGTGGGTCCTATTGGTCCTATTTCGTCCTATGGGTCCCATATGTCCTATTGGTCCTATTGCTCCTATAGGTCCTATCATCCCTCGCTCCTCGTGCCCTTTCCGCACCTTCCTCTCTCATGCCGACTCCCTCTTCTTGAAGTCCTCCGGTCTCAGGTTGTGCTTTCTGAGGAGGTCGTAGAGGTCGGCCCTGTACTTGCCTGCGTACTTTGCCACCTCGGTGATGTTGCCCTTGCATATCTCGAGAAGGTGGATGAGATAGCTCTTCTCGAAGGCCTCCTTGGCCTCCCTGAGAGGCCTCAGGGGTTCCTGGGACACAACGCCTTTGGTCTGGAAGACAAGGTCTTCCGTAATATACTCCCTGTCGGTCATTGCGGCCGCGTACTCGATGACGTTCTCCAGTTCCCTGATGTTGCCCGGCCAGTCGTAGAGCATCAGCTTCTGAATGGCCTCGGGGGTCACACCCTTGATATCCTTCTTCATGAGCGTGCCGGCCTTCCGGAAGAAGAAGTCGACGAGAGGCGGAATGTCCTCCTTCCTCTCCCGCAAGGGGGGCAGTTGGATGGGGATCACGTGGATCCTGTAGTAGAGGTCCTCCCGGAAGAGATCGAGCCGTACCTGCTCCTCGAGGTTCTTGTTCGTTGCCGTCACTATCCTGACATCAACATCGATGACCTTCTCACTGCCCACGGGGCGGATCTTCCTCTCCTGGATGACGCGCAGTATCTTCGCCTGTATGGAGAGTGGCATATCGCCGATCTCGTCGAGGAAAATGGTCCCGCCGTGAGCCTGCAGGAAGAGCCCTTTCGTTTCGCGGATGGCCCCGCTGAAGGCCCCTTTTTCATGTCCGAAAAGGTTGCTCTCCAGAAGAGGTTCGGGCAGGGCGGCGCAGTTGATCGCCACAAAAGACTTTTCCTTCCTGTCGCTGGCAAGATGGATCGCCTTGGCGATGAGATCCTTGCCGGTGCCGCTCTCCCCGAGGAGCAGGACGGTGGAGTCCGTCTTGGCGATGCGCGATATCGTCTCGAGCACGCCCTGCATCTTCTTGCTGTTGGCCACGATGTTGGAGAAACTGTACTTGGATTCAAGAAGACCCTTAAGCCTTTCGATCTCCGAGGACATCCGCCGGTTCTCCATCATCTTCCCTATCTCGAAAAGAAGGACCTGGGAATCGAAGGGCTTGGTCAGGTATCCGTAAGCCCCCCGCTTCATCGCCTCCACGGCACTCTCGATGCTTCCATAACCGGTGAGGATGATGACGGGCATTTGAGGGCTTATCAGATGGAGTTGCTCCATCAGCGTTATACCATCGGTGCGCACGAGTTGAAGGTCGACGACGGCAAGGTCGATCATCTGCTCCCTCGCCTGTATCAGCGCCTCCACCTCGTCCGTTGCCGTCACCACGTCATAGCCCGCCTGTTCGAGACCCATCTGGATAAGCTCCAGAAGATTCCTCTCGTCATCGACTACCAGTATCTTACCCGTGGACATAGACCTCTCCTATCTCTTCTCTTCTCTCTTCTTCTCTTCGATCTCGATATCCACCTTCTTCGACTGCTCTATGATCTGTTTCAGCCGGATGTTCTCCTCCCGGGCCTCGGCGGAAGCCCGCTTGAGCCTGATGTTCTCCTCGAGCACCTCCGTCCACGTCCTGGCCTGTTCCTTCAGGGTACTGAAAGGATACTCCCTGACCAGCCGCTTGAAGAAGGCGACGGACCTTTGATAGTCCTTGTTCTGATTCCCCGGGTGGGCAAAGATGAGACCCATGGTGAAGAGCGCCTCGTCTCCGAGGAGCGGTCCGGCCGGCCCTGCCAGCACGCCCTCCGACATCCTCAGGGACAACTCGTAGTCACCCCGTGCGAGGAACGCCCGAGCCTCATCGATCTCCCGGCGCACCTCGGAGGCCGCGCCGGCGGTCCCGGCCGGTCTCTCGACCGCCGTTTCCGATCCCGCGCAACCGAAAACCGCGAGATACATCACAAGGGCAACACAAAGAGAAACGTGGTTCCCTGTCCCGGTTCGCTTTCCGCCCACACCTTACCTCCATGCGCCATGATGATATGTTTCACGAAAGCCAGGCCCAATCCAGTACCCTTCATAGATCCGGGGGCCTGGCCAGCCGACTGGTGGAACTTCTCGAAAACTGTTTCAAGGTTCTCCCTTGGTATCCCCGGGCCCGTGTCCCGTATGGAGAACCGCACGGTGCGGTCCCTGCGGCCCGCCTTTATCGTTATGTTTCCGTTCTCAGGGGTGAATTTGACCGCGTTCCCGAGCAGGTTCCGCAGAGCCTGAAGGATCCTCTCCCTGTCCATTTGCAGGGGAGGGATCTCGTCCTCGCCACCCGTATCCACCTCTATGGTGATCTTCTTCGCCTCCACGAGGGGAGTCATCTCCATAACCACGCGATGGATCAGGGACTGAATGTTCTCCCTGGCGAAGGCGAAGGGCATCATCCCCGCCTCCATCTTTGAAAGCTCCAGGAGCGAGTTCACGAGGTCGATGAGCCTGTTCGTCTCTTCAGACAGTATGGCGAACAGCCTCTTCTGTTTGTCCGGCATCGGCCCCGCCGCGCCGTCTCGAAGCAGGCTGATACCCTGTTTTATGGATGCAAGAGGGGTGCGCAGCTCATGGGACATGGTCGCAAAGAAGCCGGACTTCATCGTATCGACCTTCTTGAGCTTCTCGCACATTATATTGACGGCGCCGGCCAGCTCCGCAACCTCGCGGGGAGAACTGATGTCGAGGTTCCCCTCGAAGACGCCCCGGGAGATCTCCCTCGTCTTCGCCATCAGGACCTTCAACGGCTTCGTGATACTCCTTGTGCTGACAAGAGAACCCAGGATGACGATCAATACCGCGGCGGCAAACATCAGGATCGACAGGCGCTGTGCCGAGCCCGTTGTCTCCTGTATCCTGTTCATCCGTTCGTGAATATCCTTGAGGTAGAAGCCCTCCAGGGCCTTCAGGGCCTCCAATACCCGGCCCACGGCCTCTTCCTTCCGCTGCCCGTATTCGCTCCTGCTGTACGATGCGCCGGTCTTGGATCCTTCCATCTCCTCGTTCACCAGCGACAGGTATCGCGCCCAGTCCGATTCCACCCGTGCAAGAATGTCCGCATTCGAAGAGACACCGACGATGCGGGATACCTCGGAAAGATACCCTTCGAAGACCCTCTGCCCCGAGATCATCTGCGTGAGGAAGATCGGATCCCCCGTTATGACATGCTTCTTCTCCGACCCCACGTGGGAAAGAAGGGAATCGACAAGCTTCTGCTTGAGATCCACGACGCGCTGGTCCACGTTGAAGATGATGCTTACCTCGACGTTCACCTGGCGGAGCCTCAGGACTGTGTACGCACTTATGGCGCCCAGGATCAGGATGATCGTGACATACCCGAGAAACAACCTGGAAAATATGCTCACCCGCATGGAACAATCATTCCAGCCGGACCCTTGCCAGGCTTGGAACCTGGTCGGGCGGCCAATTCAGATCATGTACCTGGTGACCCGCCGGGGCAACGTGTAACCTGACCGGGGAAAGGGATGTGAAGGGGATATCCTTCAGTCAAAAATCTGACATGAAGGGAAAACCCTGCATTTGAAGCCCTGCAGACAAACTGCGGAAACATCTCATTACCTTTAACTTCAACAGTATAGCACATTTCTCCACTCCGAGGCACGGCTTTTGCTCTTCTCGGGGCAGCGATCGAAACTTGGCCAGTCGATTCGGCACGCATTAAATCATCAGGAGGTTTCAATGTATCACCAGGGCAACGGGAGTAGAGGCAAATTGTTTTCTCTCTTTTTCATTCTGGCCGTGTGCTGTCTTTTTCTGGGAGCGTCCGTGTTCCATCCTTCGGCAAGGGCCGGGGCTGCAAGTTTAACACTCGGCTGGGACGCGGCGACCGGCGTGTCGGGGTATAAGATACACAGGGGGACGGCCAGCGGCAGCTACACAACAAGCGTCAATGTCGGAAACCAGACCAGCTACACCGTTTCCGACCTCACGAACGGAACCACGTATTACTTCGCAGTGACCGCCTATGACTCCTCGCAGGAGGAAAGCGGCTACTCCAATGAGGTGAACTACGGCAGCGGAAGCTCATGCACCTATTCCATTTCACCGTCCAGCGCCTCCTTCATGAGCAGCGGCGGCACGGGGACCATCACGGTAACGGCCGCGAGCGGCTGTACCTGGAGCGCGTCGACGGGAGTATCCTGGACCACCATTTCATCGGGTGCGAGCGGGACAGGCAGCGGCACGGTGGACTATTCGGTGGCGGCCAACACAGGATCAGCGAGGACCTCGGTTTTCACGGTGGCGGGACAGACATTCTCCGTCTCCCAGTCGGCTGCGACATCCACCACCACCTACGCACTCACGCTGACAACGGCGGGCACAGGTTCGGGGACGATCACATCGAACCCGTCGGGAACGACCTTCGCGTCCGGCACCGCCGTGACCCTCACGGCCGCGCCTGCCTCGGGCTCCACCTTTGCCGGATGGGGCGGCGACTGCGCCTTCGCGGGAACGTCAACGACCTGCAGCGGCAAGATGACGAGGAACATAAGCGTCACGGCCAACTTCACGAAGAATGCGACCTCATCCTACACCATCAGCGCCTCGGCGGGAACGGGGGGTTCAATATCGCCGTCGGGCAGCGTGAGCGTCACCTCGGGATCGAGCAGGACCTTCACGATAACACCCGCCTCGGGCTACACGATCAGCAACGTAGCCGTCAACGGTCAGTCGGTGGGCGCCGTGAGCTCCTACACCTTCTCCAACGTTACGGCCAACCACACCATCGCCGCGACATTTGCGCAATCCGGCACCGGCACCGGCACCACAACGTACACCCTGACAACCGCCACGGCGGGCACAGGTTCGGGGACGATCACATCGAACCCGTCGGGAACGACCTTCGCGGCCGGCACCGCCGTGACCCTCACGGCCGCGCCTGCCTCGGGCTCCACCTTTACCGGATGGGGCGGCGACTGCGCCTTCGCGGGAACGTCAACGACCTGCAGCGGCAAGATGACGAGGAACATAAGCGTCACGGCCAACTTCACGAAGAATGCGACCTCGTCCTACACCATCAGGGCCTCGGCGGGAACGGGGGGTTCAATATCGCCGTCGGGCAGCGTGAGCGTCACCTCGGGATCGAGCAGGACCTTCGCCATAGCGCCGAAGACGGGTTACTCCATATGGTACGTCCTTGTCGACGGAGTGAACGTGGGCGCCGTGAGCTCCTACACCTTCTCCAACGTGACGGCCGGCCACACCATACAGGCGTACTTCAAGTATGGTTACAGGTGAGGCGGGTCTCGTGAAATACCACGCAGGGATGTCGACCACCATGAACTATAATAGAAGTATGGTCAACGCCAAGAGAAAGCAAGGAGGCAAACAAGTGAAAAGCATCATATCAGGAATGGCGGTATTGTTACTCATCGCTATATGTCATACAGGTCACGCAACGGTCATCTGGCAGGAAAACTTCGACAACTTCACGAAGGATTACAACTGCAGCCTGTCGGACTGCTCCGTCAACCCGGGCCTGCCGACGGGATACAGGAGCTTCGGCTCCAACACCCTCTGCGGAAACTACGGCAGCCCCAACGCCCAGATCATATCGGGCGCCGAGAGGTCGAACCCCGGGGCGACGAACAAGAGGGGTTTCCGCATCAACCTGGAGCAGCAGTGCTGGCCCACCGGTGAGAACATCCTCGTAAAGGACCTGGGCAAGAATTACACCCTTATCTACCTGCGCTGGTACCAGAGAGACTCCACAAAATCCTTCAGCAATTTCCAGAAGCTCTTCCGGCTGAAACAGTCGAACGGGCAGATCCTCATTCCCGAATTCCAGGTCAACGGCAGCAATGTCCAGATGAACCTGTGGGACGCCCAGAGCTCCAGCAACCATTTCTTCACCGGGTACAGCCTGAACAGCCACTACACGGTCAACACGTGGGTCTGCTACGAGATCAAGATCGACCTCGTCAACAAGAAGGCCGAGTTCTGGGTCAACGGCGTCTCCAAGGGTACGCTGAACGCCACCTGGTGGCCCGACGGCTGGTATATACGATACGTCGAGATCGGCGGCAACCAGTACGGCCATTCGTGGACGGCACCCACGGAGCACACGCGCGACTATGACGACATCGTCGTCGCCGATTCATACATCGGCCCGGCGGGAGCACCCGTGGCTGAGGTCCCCGCACCGAAGAACCTCAGGATACTGAGCCAGTAACAAGGTTTTTCCACCCCGAAAGGGATCGGGGCTGCACCATTTCTGCCTTTCCTCCGACCCGGTGCGGCCCCGGCCTCTTCCATCCTTTCCGTTCCCCCGTACCCTGTTCCTATCTCACCCGATCCTCATTTTCTGACCTTGATCAGAAGGCCATGAGAAAAGCACCTGTACAACCGTCTGTGCCGGCCCCTGAACATGAACTTTCCCATCCTGACGGACAACCGCGGCAGAAGGATATCCACGAAGGGGACCCGAAAGTCGTAGTATTCGATATCGAGGACCTGGAACCCGCTTTCCGCAAGGTCGCCGAGGAACTTCTTCCGGGAAGAGAAGTTGAACTCGAAATTGAACCCGTCGTATCTCTTCACGCCTGTCAAGGTCTTCAGCCGGCGGTAGAGGGGAACGAAGGCGCGGTACAATAGCGGCCACCGTATGTTGTTGACCTGGATGACGGCGACACCGCCGGGCTTGAGGACCCTGCGTATCTCCGACAGGACGCCCTGGTGGTCCTTGACGTAGCACATAAGACCGATGGACAGTACCATGTCCATGCGGCCCCCGGAGATGCAGATCTTCGACGCATCGCTCACCACGAAGTGAGGCGGTGCGGCGCACGCTGCAGCCGATGCGGCACGTGTCGCCTCGCGTATCATCTCTATCGACAGGTCGGCGCTCAAGACCTCGTGCCCTTTCTGCAGCAGGTCCCGGGTAAGGATACCCGGTCCGCACCCGACATCGAGAACACGTCCCGGCGCCGCGTCGGCCATCGCGAGAACGATCTGTCTGCGTGTGATATAGGCCAGCCCTTCACAGGTCTCCCGGTGATACCGGTCGGCCCGGTATCGTGGGGCATCGGCATCGTGAAACTCCTTCACCCGGTTAAGGTGGTCGCGGTCAGCAGCAACCCGGTTTTCCGCTATCATGCTCGTCTCCTCCTTCAAGCCCGCCCGTTTCACATCCTGCCCGACCTTCCCCACTGTCCCGTCTTCCTTCCCGATATTCCCAGGAGGTCGATGCAGCCCTTCCACACGAGGAACAGGGGTGCGAAACCAACGGCATGGAGGAACCTCGAGACGGGCATTCCCGTGAGGTAGACCCCGCTTGCGAAATAGGCCACCTCCATCGCCATGAGAAGGACGAGCCAGAGCACCAGGAAGGGCGCAGAGACAAATGAGTGCGTCACGAAACCCGCGACAAGCGCGGCGGCCGTCATGTTCACCATGAGCGACAGGTTCGGCAGGATAAGGGGGAAAGAGGCGTCGACGATCCTGTAGCTTCGCTCCTTTAAACCTCTTATGAAGAGCTTGAACCCGTATCGCCTCGCCACCTCGAAGCGTCCCGCCGACCAGCGGAGCCGCTGTCCCGAGGCGTGCCTCAACCCCCTCGATTCCTGGTGATAGAGCCGGGAATTTGCCGCAAAACCCACGATCTCGCCGCTCGCCACAAGCTTCGAGTAGTATTCGTAATCCTCGGCCATCGTCCCCGTCACCCAGGGATGCTCCGCGAGGAGCCGCGTCGTGAAACACATACCGTTCCCCATGAGATACGACGACAGGCCGATCCTGTGCTTGACATGATGATAGAGCTCGTTGTTGATCGTCCTCGACAGGTGAATGACCCCCGTGAAGGCCGTATCGCGGGAATTGGCAAGACAGTTGTTGCACTGGATGGCCCTTTTCCCCCCGTCAAGGACCTCGTCGAGGCCGCGAAAGAACCCGGGGTCAATGAGGTTATCCGCGTCGGCTATGACAACGGCATCGAAGGCATCGAGGTCGGCCTGCGCCAGGGCCCATTGTATGGCAAAACCCTTGCCCTTCCTTGACGCGTCCTTCCTCTCGAGGACCCTGGCGTGGTGCTGCCGGGCGATCCCCGCTGTCCTGTCGGTGCAGTTGTCCGCCACGACACAGACCTCAAAGCAGTCCCTGTCGTAATCCACCCGGCTGAGGCTCGCGAGTACCCTTCCTATCACGGCCTCCTCGTTGTGGGCCGGTATAAGGACAAGATACCGCCGCGTCCCCTTCCCGGCGGCCCTCTTGCTGTCTTTCGTCACGAAGTACGCGACGGCAAGGAAAGCGTAGTAGAAGACGCTGAAGCTAAGATAGAGAAGAGGGGGAATCCACAATAGCAGGATAATCGACTTCACCCGGCCAACCTCCCGGGGATCGCTCTATGCTCTGCGGTTCCCATAACCCATAACCCATAACCTGTAACCAATGATCCACGATCCATTACCCCTATCCTCCATTTTCTCTGAACCACTCGAAAGTCCGGGTCAATCCCTCTTCAAGCGATACCCTCGGCTGCCACCCGATGCGCTCCTTGATCTTCGCGTTGCTGAAGGCCGCGTCAGAGGAGGCGGAATCAAGCCGGTACCGTGTCAGCACAGGGTCCCTGCGCATCATCCTGAAGAGCGCCTCCTGGAAACGGACGGCGGAATGCACGAACCAGTAGGGAAGGGACACCGAGCGGGACCGCGGGAACACCCCTGCCGCAAGCTTCCTCACGTAGTCCTCCTTTGTTGTGCCTTCGTCGTCGATGACGTTGAACGTCTGGCCCGCCGCCCTGTCGTCCTCCACGCACAGGATGATGGCGTCCACAAGGTTGTCGATGTAAACGAGAGGCAGCCTCATCTTCTTCTTCCCCAGTATCATGAACACCTTGTCGAAGAGCGAGATGCCGATGAGGGGCGTGAAGACGGGGCCCCTTGGCCCGTATATGGTGGCGGGCCTCAGTATGACTCCCGGGACCTTCCCGTTGCCGTTGCCCTTTGCCGCCATTAACCCCTTCGCGACCCTTTCCGCCTCCAGCTTCGAGAAGGTGTAGAACCCGCGGGCCCCGGGGTTCTCTTCGAGCCGGCCGTCCTCCGTCACCACCGACCCCTTCTTGAGGCCGTTCATGTGGTAGACGCTCATGGAGCTGATGTAGATGACCCGCCTGACCTTGAGCTGGCGGGCAAGCCTCATGACCCTTTCCGTCCCGCGGACCGTCGTATCGTCAAAGGTCTCCCAATCGCCTTCCTGGGCAGCGGCGGCATGGACCACATAGTCCATCCCGTCGATGGCCTCAGCCAGGGCAAGTTCATCGCGGACATCGCCGTAATGGACGTCGACACCAAGGGCCCTGAAGGGCTCCACATCAGTGAGCCTCCGGACGAGAACGCGAACGAAGTATCCTTTGCCCGCGAGGACCTCCGTCAGCCTTCGACCGAGAAAACCCCCCGCCCCCGTGACGAGCACTCTTCCCTTGGTCGGGGCCCATTTCACTTCCTCTCTGGCAGGGACATTCCTGAACACGGGATGGAGCTTGCCGGCATCCTTCCATACCTCGTCCATGGCCTCGAGCACGGCAAGCGCGCTCTCGGCGGGAACGGGGGTGTCCGTCGCCTGCCGGATGGAATCGTAGAAACCGTGGATGAGGTTTCTCATCCCCGAATAGGGCTTCAGTTTCCCCGTGAGAAACCTGTACACGTTGGAAAATGTCTGCGTGCTGAGTTCCCGGGCCACCCCGAGGTTGCCTGCTATCTTCGTCACCGCCCCCGGGAGTCCCGTCAGCCTGCTGGCTACCATGGTCATATAGTTGAAGTCCACGGTGATGATGGCCTTCTTGTGGTAGATTTTCAGAAAATGCTGGAAGGGCCTCGCGTTAAAGGAGACGGTGAGCTTGCCCATGGCCCTTTCGCCCTCCACCATGATGTGGAGCTCGTCGGAGAGACCCTGTATGAGGGTCCCGCAGGAGGCGGCCATCGTCTGCATCCTCATGGGCCTTCCCGTATACTCCAGCATGAGATAGAGGGGATGGGAAAGGAAGTCGTGGAAGAGACCTCCGGGCAGGGAGAAGATCCAGGATACCTCGCCCGCCCTCCGGTAACCCATGATCTCGGGTATGCGGGGGTTTATCCCGTAGTAGCTTTCCACGTAGGTTATGTCCCCGGGGCGCAGGTCTTTGAGGACATCCTTTGCCTTCAGCATCCAGGGATCGAAGAGATGATTGTGGTCAACACACAGCCTGACGCCGTTATGGCCGGCAATGTCGTAGAGCCTCAGAGCGCTCCTGTGGTCAAGCGTCATTGGCTTCTCGACGAAGACGTGGTTCTTCAGGTTCATGGCCTTCTCGGCAAGCATGGCGTGCGTCTGCGGGGGTGTGGTGATATGGATGACGTCCGTCGCTTCCGCGCGGATCATCTCCTCGAGGTCCCCGTAGCAGTTCGCGATGCCGTACGCGTCGCCTGCCCGTTTAAGGGCCTTCTCATCCCTGTCCGCCACCGCGCACAGGGTGGCCCCCGGATAGGACCGAATGAAGGCCTGGTGATGATGAAAGATCGTTCCGCAACCGACAACACCGACTCTGAGCTTATCCATTCGACGCTTCCTCCCTTTTATTGAGCATAGACAGATAACATCCCTCGATCCTCCGTACCCATGACGACCTGTCAAAATCGCGAAGGACCCTCCTTTTGGCGTTCATGGAGATCGCCATATACCTGTTGCCGTCCACGACGAGTTGCTCGACTGCCCGACAGAGGGCCCCCGTGTCCCCCGCGTCGACGATAAGGCCGTCAACACCATCCTCGATGACCTCGGGAATTCCGCCCACTGCCGTGGAGACCACCGGTATGCCGTGCTTCATCGCCTCGAGGACGGTGAGCGGCACTCCTTCCGTCGAGGAGGCAATGACGAGCATGTCCAGCAACGAATAGACCTCTTCCATGTTCTCGACGAACCCGGTGAACCTGACCTTTCCATCGAGGCCCAGTCTTATCGTCAGGCCCTCGAGACATTCCCGTTCAGGACCTTCGCCGACAACAACGAACCTCAGATGACCGTATCGCCCCGACAGCCTTCTCGCCGCCTCCAGAAATCCCGCTATGTTCTTTTCCGGGCTCAACCTTCCGACGATGCCTATCAGAAAGTCTCCGTCACGCTTGCAGAGGGGAATGGGGGTACCGGAACGTTTCCGCTCGTCGCCAAACCCGGGGGGGACGGCGTTTCGGATCGTTGTCATTCTCTCCCCCGGCACACCGCTTGAGCGCAGCGTCTGCCCTATCTCGTCAGAGACAGGCAGTACACGGTCAAAGAAGCGCAGTGCGAGGCGGTCACATTGCTCGTAGAGGCGCAATCGCGAGTCGATGGGCACGAAGCCGTGGACCGTGGCGATCACGGGGCGCGACGACAGCCTGGCGGCTATGAGCCCCACAATGTCCGAACGGTAGCCGTGGGTATGAACGATGGCGATCCTTTCGGAGAGAATGAACCGCACGAGACGGGGTATGTTCTCCACGTCCAGGGTACGCCTCAGCCAGAAGACGGTGCCGGGGATTCCCATCTCACGCACACGCCCCAGGAACTCATTGTCGGGGGAACGGGCATTCACGAAGGAACCGATGACAACATTGAACCGCGAACGGTCTATGGCGTCCGTCAGGCTGAGGACCACCCTCTCGGCCCCTCCGAAATGTGTTGGCGCGATAAGGTGCAGCACGGCGATTCGTTCTGTCCGCGGCATGCCTGTCATGTCTTCCGTGAGATCGTGAGGGCGGGACGGCCTCTTCGCCAGCCCGTCACTCTTTTTATGGCTCTCGCCGGATTGCCCGCGACAAGGGTGAAGGGAGCCACGTCTCTGGTCACCACGGCACCGGCGGCCACAACCGCACCCTCCCCTATGGTCACCCCCTTGAGGATCATGGCCCGGCAGCCGATCCAGACCCCGTTCCCGATCGTGACGGGTCTCACCATTTCAGGACCGTTGTCGGTCGAATGGTAGTCCCTGTCCATGATAACGCAGTCCCAGGCTATGATGGCGCCATGGCCGATATCGACGAGCCTGCCGGCGTGGATCTCTGTCCTGTCGCCGATGGAGCAGTTCCTGCCTATCCTGATGCGGGCCCTGTCAACACCGCCGCGCCCCCGGCAGGAGAGTTTCACACCCGGCCAGAGATCCGTCATGTCGCCCACCGAGATGGTCCCGTCGCACCTGACTATCCGGAGCCTGCCCCGCACCGATACCAGGGCCCGCCTCTCGAAGTTAAGGCACGAGACGACATACCCCCGCGCGAAGCGAAAGGCAGCCGATGCGACCTGAAAAGGGGATCTGTCTCTCAGTTTTCTCAGTATCTCTGCGGGTCCCATCTATTCCCAGACCCCTTCCAGGGAATCGTGGGACCGGGGATGGAGCGTCTTCTGTCCCACCATCTTTGCCAGAAAATCGAGGCCGAAGGTCAAAAAGGGCAACGGATCCCTGAGGCTGAGATCGTCGAAGGCGGTCTTCCCGCCAAAGAGCCGGAAGTACTCCCTGAGGAATCCCATCCTGTCGCCGGCACCCTTGAAGGCTGCGGGAAAGGTCCTGAGGTCTCCCCACACCCATCGCGTAACAACACCCTTGCTGAAGCCGTCGACATGACTCGTGTCGCCGTCGCGGGCCAGCGTGTAGAGCAGGTAGGGGAAGTCCACGCCGCTGGCGACGCCCTGCACCAGGGAACCCCAGAGGCGCGGGTTGATGTCGATGAGGTAGGGTGTCCCCGTTGCCTCCTCGACGATGAAATCCGCCTGGCATATCCCGTGCCAGGCGAGCCTCTCCAGCAGTCTTCTCAAGTGGTCCACCGCGACGGGGTTATCGACGCTGACCCTCAGCGTCGCCTGCCCTCCCGTGAACGGGAGGTCTCTTAACTGCTTGTAGACGACATGGGCCTTCATCTCCGCGCGGCTGAAAAGCATCGCCACGCAGTGGACCGTCCCGGCGATCTTTTCCTGTACGGAGAACCTCTCCCATGGCCGCCCGAAGTAGGTGTCCCCGGAAAGGATGGCCTCGAGTTCGCGCTCCGTCGCCGCCTCCCTGATACCCCAGGCTCCCCCGCCCTGATAGGGCTTCACGAGCACGGGGTAGGTAAAGGCCGCGGCCTTCGGACCCGCCCTCCTCAGTTCCGCCGCTGCGAGTGTCCGCGGCACGGGCACACCGAGGGACTGAGCCAGCGGCATCCATCGGTCCTTGTTGTGCGCCGTCAGGATCTGGTCATAATCGGGGATGGCCATGCGGACATACCGCGAAACCTTGTCCTTGTATCTTGACAGGAGAAATGTCTCCTCGAACACGGGTATGAGCACCTCTGCCCTGAGGCGCCGCGCGTTCTTGACGATGGAGGCTATGAAGCCCTCCCGGTCCCTGAACGGGGACGGGTAGATGAAGTGCCCCTTTGAAAAACGGGAGGCAAAGGACATGGACAGGGGCACGAAGTCGGCCGTGTAGACGGGTATGCCCTTCCCGCCGAGGCTCCTGACAACGGTGTAGGCAATCCTGTTCTTCGCGTTCGTGACGATTGCACTCATGATGTGGTCACCTTGAAATGCAGAACCTTCTCCTGAGCATGTTGCATATATGCTCCCTCCATTCCTCAAAGAAAGGCCTGGGGTCCCTGGGATCGAAGATCGCGAAGGACATCCTGCCAAGGTACGGGCGCAGATATTCCCTGATCGAGAGCCCTTCCATTGCGTGGTTCCGCACCGTGTGGAGGAGGTCTTTGTACAGATGCACCCAGTAGACGTTCTCCCTGAAGGAGTGGACCCGTATCTTCTCGTGCCGGACAAGGTCCGCGTACTGGATATAGGGAAAGTTGATGCCGCACGAGGTGCACAGGGCGGTGTAGAATATGAACCTGGGGTTGATCTCAATGAGCTTGTACTGGTCATCGCGGGGATCGTATTTCCACTCGATCTCCGAGAAACCGTAATAGCCGAGATCTCTCAAGAGCCTGCGGCTCTGTTCGTCGACGTCCGTGATCCTCTCGCTTTTCGTCACCCGTCCCTGACCGTACCGCGGCGGGTCCTGTCTCAACTTCCGCGATGTCATGGAAGCCAGAATCTCCCCCGACCGATCGATGTAAGAAGCGAACTGGACCATCTGTTTGCTGTCCGGGCCGGGAATGATCGTGCATATCATCATACCAAAAACATCATGGACAAAGTTGCCGGTAAGGTCCCTGTACGCGCCGGCCAGCTGCTCAAAACATTCGATCTCGATCATCTTGAAGCCGAAATGCCTGATGAACACGTGGGCCCGACCCGGCTTCAGGAGACAGGGAAACGTTATCCTGCCCCTCAACCGGTACAACTCTTCAAGGGACCGTGCGTGGAAGGTTTCGGGAACGGGAATCCCCCTTCGGCGCGCGTTCTCATACAGAGCTCTCTTGTCCAGGATGCCGTCGATCACATTGAGGGCTGGTGTGGGAACAATGTAGTATCGCGACAGGACGTCCCTGTATCTCGCCAGGAATTCCACGCCGTAGTCTTTCGTTGGTATGATCAACGTGCCGGACCACTTGCGCCCATTCTCCAGAAGATAGACAAGGAGGCGCTCCGGCTCTTCGATGAAGCGCGGAACCTCTATGCGGTCTGCGACGTATCTCGAATACCTTCCGATCTCCTCGCTCTCCTGGTCATAGATGACGATGGAGCGGACGCCCCGCCTGCCAAGGGCTCTCATTACCTGGTATCCCAGGCCCGTAGCGTTGAGCAGAATGACCTTATCCCCGGATGGCGGGATATGTTTCGCTGTATGCAACAGTCACCCCATGAACAGACGGGACCAGGTCTGGAGGGCAAGGACACCCATGAGCAGCGTGGCCCGGTCCGGCAGGCCGGCCTGGTGTTCTCTTCTCAGTCTTTCGACCTCTTTTGCTTCGAAAAGTCCGACCTTCTTCATCTCGGCTTCCGAAAGCGCCGTCTCCGCCCAGTCCGGAAGGCGGCTTCCCATGAGCCAGGTTTCGTAGGGCGCGGCCAACCCTTTCTTCCTGCGGAGCCTTGCCCCCTCGGGCACGATGCCCTTCACCGCGTTCCTGAGCAGGAACTTCTCGGTAAGATCGAAATAGGCGCCGTCGACCTTCAGGCGGAAGGGGACTGACGCGCAGAATTCCCACAGTTTGTGATCGAGAAAAGGCACGCGCGCCTCAACGGAATGGGCCATGCTCATCCGGTCGAGCGAGTGATTGATGTCGTCGACCATGCGCGTCCGCGACTGCAGCCAGAGCATCTGGTCGGACAGGGGACGTCCCGCCACGGCCGGCAGATGGTCCTTCCAGGAATCGAGCAGCGATCCGCCCTCACCCCGTACCGTCTCGGAGACCTCGCGGCGAAGCAGGCGCTCCCTGATCTTCGGGTCGCCGATGGTGAGCCACGCGCGGTACTGGTTTCCGGCCTCCCTGTGCCCCTCCCTGAGGACCCTGTACATCCCCATGGCGCCGGCACCTCGGGAACGGAGGAGGAGGCCTCGCGCAACGAAGGCGCGCAGGAAGAAAGGCAGTCCAAGAAAAGGTCTCGACCAGACCTCGCCCCGGTGCCAGTGGTAACCCGCCAGCAACTCGTCGGACCCCTCGCCGGTCAGTACGACCTTCAGGCCCTTCTGCCGCACCGCCCTGTGCATGTTGTACTCGGTGACGAACACAGGTTCCGCAAGGGGCTCCTCGAGGTAATAGAGGGCCTCGGGGTAATCGTCCATGCTGTCCTCGCCGAAGGCGACGGGGACGTGGTCGGTTCCGAGAGCACCGGCTGTCTCGCGGGCGGCATCGGCCTCGTTGAGACGGCAGCTGTCGAAGCTTATGGATATGGTTTTCAAGCGTGTCGAAAGAGATCTCTGCGCGAAGGCGGCTATCGTCGCCGAATCAATCCCGCCCGACAGCAAAGCCCCGAGAGGCACCTCACTCATAAGGTGCATCCTGATGCATTCCTCCAGAAGGTTCCTGAACTCCTCGGTCAGTTCCCGAACGGTGCTGCCGTTCCCCCCGCTGTAGACGAGTTCCCAGTATTTCTTTATCCTGACGGTCCCGTTCCTCACGACAAGGAAGTGGGCCGGAGGGAGCTTCTTTATCCCCTTGCAGATGGTGCGCGGGTTCGGCACGAACCCGACGGTGAGAAATGCATCGACCGCCGCCATATCCATGCGGCAGGGCATCCCCGATTGCAGCAGGATACCGCGGATCTCGCTGGAAAAGTAGAGCCTGCCCCCTTCCTCCGCGTAATACAGGGGCTTGATCCCCATGCGGTCCCTGCAGAGAAAGAGGGTGCGCTCGGAGCTGTCCCAGATGGCGAAGGCGAACATCCCCCGCAATCTCGACAGGCAGCCTTCCATCCCCCACTCTTCGTATGCGTGGACGATCGTCTCCGTGTCCGACCTTGTCGTGAACCTGTGGCCGCGCCCCAGGAGTATCTCTCTTAACTCCAGGTGGTTGTATATTTCGCCATTGAAAACGATGGATATGGCTCCGTTCTCGTTGGACAACGGTTGATGCCCCCGCGCGACATCTATGATGCTCAGGCGGCGCATCGCCAACCCGGCATACCCGTCGGTGAAGGCGCCCGAATCATCGGGTCCTCTGTGCGAGAGGGCATCGTTCGCCCTTACGAGCCGGGCGGGCTCCGGCGGCTTCCCGCCGTTCATGTTCACAACACCGGTAATGCCGCACATGCTCCCTCCTTCCAGGCGATGAACCGATGGACACCCATCATGATGTGGCCCCATTTGCACCAAGCGGCGAGGTCCTGCCGCCGCTGCGCCTCCTGATCGCATTGCCCGCGTGCTGCTTCCACTGTTCGAGAAACGGTCTGAAGTCCCTCGGATCGAATATGGCGAAACACTTCTTCCCCAGGTAGGGCCTCACGTAGTCCCGCAGGGAAAGGTCTTCCAGGCGGTGGTTAAGCACGGTGTGGAGTGCGTCCGCGTATTCGTGGATCCAGTACACGTTCTCCCTGAAGGAACCGATCCTGATCTTTCTGCCGAGAACCAGGTCCGCGTACTGGATGTACGGAAAATTGATGCCGCAGGCGACGCAGAGTCCCGTGTAGAATATGAACCGGGGGTTGATCTCTATGAGCTTGTACGCCCCGTCGCGGGGGTCGTACTTCCACTCTATCTCGGAGAACCCGTGATAGTGAAGCTCCGTGAGAAGCCTCAGGCTGATCTCGTCCACGCCGTCGACCTTCTCGCTTATCGCCACCCTCCCCTGCCCGTACCGCGGCGGGTCCTGTCTGAGCTTCCTCGACGTCATGGAGGCGAGCACCTCTCCCGACCTGTCCATGTAGGAAACGTACTGGACCATCTGCCTGCTGTCGGGGCCGGGGATTATGTCGCATATCATCAGTTCGAACCTGTCGGACGTGAAGTCCTTCGTAAGCTCCCTGTAGCGCCTCGTGAGGTCGGTGAAACTGTGGACCTCGAACATCTTGACACCGAATTCCCGTATGAACAGGTGCGCGAGCCCCGGTTTCAGGAGGCAGGGGAACGTGAGAACACCCTCCAGCGAGCGGAGTTCTTCCATCGACCCCGGGGAGTGGATGGCCGGCACCGCGATGCCGATGCGCCGTGCGACGGCATAGAGCGACCTCTTGTCCACGATGGTGTCCACGACATCGAGGTCGGGGGTGGGGATGACGTAGTGGGCAGACAGCTTGTCCCTGTTTGCCGCGAGGAATCTGATCCCGTAGTCGTCGGTGGGGATTATGAGTGTCCCCTTCCACTCACGCTTCCTGTCAAGGAGGAAGTCGGTCAGGACACCCTGCCTGTCGAAGTAGCCGGGTATCTCGTGGGTCTCGACGACGTGCTTCGAGAACTGGGCGATCTCGTCGGGCTCGTGCCCGTAGATCACGATGCTGCCGATACCCTCCGCGGCGAGGGCCTTCACGACCTGGTACCCCAGTTCACGCGCCGTCAGAACGATCACTTTTTCCATAGTCTTCCAATCCTCCCCTGTTTCACGAAGTGTACGGCTTTTCCGATACTGAGCTTTCTGAAGAATACGGGCCAGTACAGGGGGTGCGTGAGGATAAGCGGCAGGGTGTACCGGGTGAGGATCGTCCTCCTGCCCGTCTCGTTGAGCTCATACGCCGACGCCTCCACCTGGCTGTTCATCCGCTTGAGCATACTGTCAAAGAAGGATGCGAGGGAGGCAGGCAATGCACGGGGCAGCGTCTTTTCGCGGTAGACGGGGTACACCCCGGCAACCTCGCAACCCGTCCCCTTGAAGAGCACCTTCACGTACATGCCGATCTTGCATTCGGGACGCTGAAAGAGGACATTCTCCCTGCAGTCCTCGTAGCGTATGCCGTAGGGCAGACTCTCATACTCTTCCCGGGGCGTGAAGATGAAATTTCCCAGGGAGTAGAATATGTACCTGCCCTTATAGACCTCATAACCCTGGGGAACGTGCGGATGGTGGCCGATGATGAGGTCGGCGCCCTGGTCGATGAGCCGTCTGCCGGCCTCCTGCTGGTCGGAGTTGATGAAGATGTTGTGGTCATCGCCCCAGTGGAGGAACATGATGAGAAAGTCGCAGTCCCGCTTGAGGGAAGCCACGTCGAGGTCTCCGAGGTCCCTGAACAGGTGGCCGCAGAACTGCGTCTCCACCCAGTTGACCGCCGCCATCCCCAGGGTGATCCCGTTGACGCTCACGCGGCGATACTGTGACAGCTCCCCGTAGTCGATGCCGAAGCCCCGGATCCCCCTGTCGTCAAGGAGCCTTTTCGTCTCATCGAGACCCTTTTCAAAGAGGTCGAAGATGTGGTTATTGTTGAGGCTCACGTGGGTAAAGCCAAAGCTCTCGACCATCGGCAGGTTCGACGCGTCCGACCACAAAGGGATCTTCCTCATGTCCACGGCCGCGGGCGGCGCTGAGACAACGGGACATTCCAGGTTGCCGACGATAAGGTCGGCCTCTTTGAACTGCCTGAGGAGCACCGGATCGGGCGTTTCGTCTACCGCTCTCGCTCCGGGCATGACATCGCCTGTAAAGATACATTCGATCATGGATCACACTATCCTCGAGCGCCCGGTTGCGCCCACTCCGGAAAGGGCCTCCGCAATCTTGCCGAACAGCCTTCCGTAGAACTCAAAAGGGCCCGCGCTGCCCGATATGCCGATATCGCCGCAGGTGTTGATCATGAACCTGAAGGTGGCAAGATAACCCGCCCTGAGACTGCCTTTACAGAGAAACTTCGCTTTCTTCAAGGTTCTGTGTGTATTCTCGTTCCAGTCCATCGTAACAAGCAGGAGCCTTTTGAAGCCGGCGGGCAGAAGCACCCGGCAGGCCGCCACCAGGATCGACGGGGTAATACTCCTGCCCCTGTACTCCTTATCGACATAGGCGTTGTAGGCATACACGTCGCCGTCCTTCAATTGCAGCGTGACCTTGATCTCCAGGATGTACTTCTCACGGGGACTGAACCATATGTACCCCGCTATCCGCTCCCCGTCCTCGCAGATAAAACAGCGCTCCCCCCTTGTTACGCGCTCGACGACATCCTCCATATCGAATACCGGCTGGAAAAGGGTTTCCCGTCTTCTCTGGGTCCCGAGCAGCTTCGCGAAGGTCCCGCGGTCCCCGGGCAACAGTTCCCTGCAGAGAAGACCTTCCGCGCACCTGATATCCATGGAGGCTACGTCCTTGATCGATTGCGTGTAGAGCATCATCGTGTCCTGTGAAAACATGTACCGTCTCACCTTAGGCAAAAAACCGGCCATGAACCCTCTTTTCGGTTTCACCCCTATTCATGGAATGTGAGGCCGTCGCTCACGTGGGCAGCCCCTGTCGAGGCGCAAGGGGCTTTCCCGACACTCCGGCGCCGCGACCCGGCACAGCATCGTTGTATCCATCCGGGTATGATGAAGCCCGGCGAACCGACAGGAACCCGAGCTTGCGAAAGATCCTTCGATAGAGGCCGAACGTGCCGGTCTCGTTCCGGAAGGCAATGTCCCTGCAGCTATTGATCATGTACCTGAAGGTCAGGAAATAGCCCGCCGTCACGGTGCCGGCGATCTGGAACTTCGCTTTTAGAAGGGACCCTCCCGCGGCCTTGTTCCAGTCCATGGTGGCGGTGATCTCCCGCTTGAAACCCCGGGGAACCAGGTCCTTCCTGGCTGCGTCGACATTGCCGCCGACTATGTTCCGGCGGCGGTAATCCTTCAGTATGTATGAATTGTAGAGGTAGAGATCCGACGGTTTGAGGCGGATGGTTGAGCCGATCTCCGGAATGTACTTTTCCTTCTTCGCAAACCAGGAATAGCCGACGATCCTGCCCTTGTCCTCCCCGATATAACAGACCTCTCCCTCCTCGATCCGTTTCGCGGCCTCCTCCATTTCAACAGGCCTGAAGATGGGCTCGGCATCCCCTTGAACGGCGAATATCTCCGACAGCCTGTCATGGTCGGCGGGCAACGTAAGGGGTCTGAAGACGAACCCGTTGCGCGGCGAACTCCACGGATTGGTGCTAGCGTAGCGATACTCATAGAAAACCATCGTGGTCCTGGAGAAGATATACCGCCTAATCCTGCGCAGAATACCCTCACCGCCTGTCATCTTATGTATTGACATGGATGCACCTCTCATGCATGGAATGTTAGCCCGTACCGGGCAAAAAGGGCCCTGTTCTTCGGCGTCAGGAGCCCTCCGTTCGTCGCCTGGATGCCCGTCGTTCCCCATTCGATATTCCCCTCGATCATCACCGGGCCGGAAGGCGAGACCGCCAGGTCCCAACCTATCGCCTTGAGCTCGCTGAAGACCTTTTGCGCCTTTGCCGCCGTTTCCCTCACCTCTTTCCAGTAAGGGACCTCAAAACCCTCGAAGACGGTACCCGTGAGGGGATGTCGTCTCAGTTGGGCCGTCTGCGAGGTCTTCTGAAAACCACGTTCTTTGAGCCTTCCCGTTTCGATATCCACCCCGACCACGATCCCCCCCAGCGAAAAGTTATCGACTGCCGTCCCGTCCGAGCTCGTTCGCAGCATCGCGGCGAGGAACTCCACCTCACCGTCGGGGGTCAGGAGCGTAATGATACGTATCGTGTTCAGGCAAAAGGGGTTCATGCTGTCCATGCGCGGGTGCTGCCTGACCACTTCCTGGACAATGAAATCTCCAGGTACGTTCCCGGCGCCGTGGAGGAAGCCTTCCCTGGTCACCGCCGCTCTTACCTTGATTCCCCGGCCGTTGCGGCAGGCGAAGTATATCCCCCTTCCCTGCACCCCGTGCCTGGGCTTCAGGATCACCCTGTCAAGGCCCTCCGCATCCATCATCCTCGCGAGGTGAGGGGCGTCCACAGCGGGGAGCCGCAGGGTGCGCACACCGTAGAGCTCGGGGACCGGTATGTCGTGATACCGGCAGAGGCAGTGGAAGAGATACTTGTCGTTCACGAGGAGACTGTAGCTGTCGTTCCACAGGCTCTTGTACAGCCTGTGCTTAAGGAGAGGTGCCACGGGTTCGTCCATGTATTCTCCAAATTCCTCACGTCTTTTCATCTGAAACCGGAAGAGGTAGTAATTCACGGGCATGAGCTTGAGGACGAAGAAGAGGTACAGGTGATCGAGGATTATGGCGGACCGGGATTTCCCCGGGGGGGCGCCGCCGCTATGGGGCCGCGCGATCCCCCGGAGAAGCTTCGGGAACTGTGCGAAATGGGACGAATAGTGATGGATGGACCTCAGTATGCCTGTCATCTCAGCGAGGGCGGTTTGAGGTTGAAGTTGATCATCTCGTGGGCGTTCTGGATCCTGTTGAGATGGGCCAGGATCGCGTCGTCGCTCATCCCGCTTAAGTAATCCTGAAAGTAGTTGAGGGCCGTGTAGAGGTCCGTATCGCTCGTGGTGCAGGTCAGGATGCCGCGGTGGAAGATGCCCGCATAGTAGTTGCAGGAGTTGCAGGAACCGTAGAACAGGCGCGCGTACTTGAGGTCGCTCTCGCTCACCCCGGTATTACCATACAAAATCGTCTTGTCATAGAAGCCGCCGAAACCGTAGTAATGAGGCTTGTAATGATAGACGTTGTCCGCCAGGATGATGGCGTTGATGTTGAAGCTCTGAACATAGTCGGATTTGGTGATCGCGCTGCTCCCATCGGCGGATGTGACGGTAAGGGTCACCGGGTACATGCCCGCCGTTAGAAAAGAATGGATGGGATCTTTCTCCGTGCTCGTCGTGCCGTCGCCGAAGTTCCAGAGCCAGCTCGTGGGATTCCCCGAGCTCTGGTCGATGAATTCAAGCGGTGTCCAACCGGTGACGATGCGGTTCTTTGCCGCGAACTGGGCCCTCAAAGCGGCCGTCTGGGACACCGCGATGAGACCCGTTTTGATCTCCGTATCCTGCGCCCCGGTGGTGGTGGTTATGGTGAGGGTCACCGTGTACACGCCCGGGCTGGAATACGTGTGCTGGGGGTTGCGCTCCGTGCTCGTCGTGCCGTCCCCGAAATTCCAGAACCAGGCCGCGATGTTCGCGCCGGAGCTGGAGGATATCTGACTGTAATCCGAAAAGTTGACCGTTAGAGGAGCCGAGCCCGTTATGGCGCTGGCGCCGAACTCGGCCTGAAGCATGTTGGTAAGCCCCGTGAGGGCCGTGAACATTATGGAATCGGCGACCACCCTTCCGTTCGCGTTGTCCGTCAGCCGGACAGTGTAAGCACCTTTGCCGAAATAGAAGGACCCCAGGGTGTACCCCCCTGACGGTGGCGCGACGGTCTGGTCGACCTGAACGTCCGCATAGCCGCCGTAATGCTGCACCCTGTAGACGGCGTTCGAGGCGTTGCCGCTGCCCGACTGCCATGACGTTGAGACCTTGTAATATCCAGGGGTATTGACCACTATGGTCCATGTCGCCGAATTCTCGCCGGTACCGGCGGAGTGGTACTGATAATTGTAGCCCATGTACTCGATCTTCGTCTGATCGCTCTCCTTCGCGACAGGCCAGGTGCCGACAAAGTCGCACCGGTTGAACTCCGTGGCGTTGTTGACGATGAAATACTCGGGGTTAAGAGTGGGGTTTGGCGCGAGACCGGCAGCGGAATACCACGGGGTCACACCTGAATCGGGAAACCTCTCAAGGTAGCTCCCGTCGGAAAGCTCGATCTTGTAGAAGGTGGGATCGCCGGCGAGTTTGTAGGTCAGATAGTAGTTGTAGGGAGGAAGACCTTCGGCAAAGGTGTAGGGCATGATACCACTTGTGCCGTCCTTGAAGACGGGCAGCCAGTTCGGGTACGCCTGACCGTACTGGACACCGTCGATCTTCACCGACACCATGGGAGTGGAGGTGTGCGTGAAGCGGTCATCGTCTATATAGTAAATGTCATTGATCTCCTGGACGTAGACCTCGTTTCCCTGCGCGAAGGACGCACCGAGACCGAAGTTGGAATGGCCATTGAAGATGACGTGCGCGTTCTGCTCTTTCAACGCCGCCATGAAACCGGAAGGCGAGGTTATGAAGCGGGTCCTGAAGGTCCTTCCCGTAGCCGTGTTCTGATACACCCAGGAGTCTCCGACCTGCGTGGCCCCCAGGTTCGCGAGGATTATCTTCGCGTTGTTGGTAAAAACCGCGTCCTTGGCATACCCGTCAACAAGATAGATATTCTCCTCAACCGGGACCGTGTGGATGTACTGTGACATCGTCTTCGTGTATGAGCCGGCCGCGTTGGAAACCGTCAGCGAAACCGTATAGTAACCAGCGTTCACGTAGACATGCGATGGGTTCTGTTCCGTGCTCGTCGTGCCGTCGCCGAAATTCCAGAGCCAGGATGATACCATCCCGAGGCTCTTATCGGTGAACTGAACGGTCATACCCGCGTTCCCCTCGACGACGTTGGCGGAGAAACTCCCGGCGGGGACGGTCGGCCCGGTCTTGAGAAAACTCACGGCATCGGCGCAGGTACTTGTCGGGCTGGCCTCAGCGGTCATGGTAATGCTGTAGGTTACCCCGGCGGCGAACTCATAGACGCCGAGGCTGTTCCACTGCCCGGCGTCCTGGAGCTGGTTAATGGTGACCGCCTTCGTCCCCCCGGCATAGCCGATGCTTACAGGTATCGAAGAGCTGCGGGTCGATGCTGTGGTCCACCACATGGAGACATCGTAGTAACCCGCCGATGGGGGGGTGAACAACCAGGTGAAGGTCGCCCCGTCGCGGGACCAGACGGAGTTGGTTCCGTAATAGCCCTCGGCTGTTGACGTCGACCAGGTTCCGGTCTTAGACGTCGCGGAATCGGTGTTGTCGATGATGACGACGACATTGAGGTCCTCAAGGACAGGCCATGACCAGACGCCGTTTCTGCCCTTGACCCTGAAGGTGATGGTGTGCGCCCCGGCGCTCAGAGTGGAGAGCGTCACCGAGGCCCCGGTCCCTATTACACCGTCGACGGAGGATGACCATTCGTATGCGGCAGGCGTGCCATCGCCGTGGCCGGTCAGGGTGACGGCCCCGCCAAGCCTGGCCGGGCTGGGGGAAATGGAGTCTATGTAAGCTGTGGGCATGGCCTTCTTGAGGGTGAACTTCAGCGCGTCGGCGCAGGTGCTGGCAGGGTATGGCCGGGACGTGATGGTGATGGTATAGGTCACACCGGAAAGAAAGACAAGCGATTCGGCCAGCGTGTTCCACTGACCCGCATTCTCGAGCTGATTGACGGTAACCGTACGCGATCCGTCGGCGTGACTGATAACGACGGGAATGGCAGCGGCCCGCGTCGTGGTTGTGGTCCACCACATTGAGACGTCGTAAACGCCCGACAACGTCGGCGTGAAACGCCAGGTGAAGGTTGCCCCGTCGCGGGACCAGACGGAGTTCGCGCCGTAGCAGCCCGCTGCGCCCGAGGCGGACCAGTAGCCGGTACTCGACGTTGCGGAATCGGTGTTGTCGATGATGACTTCCAGGGACGGTTCGCCGACGATGAGCGTCGCCGTGGTCCCGGCCGACCAGAGACCTTCGTTGTCCTTCACTTTCAAGGTGATCGTGTGGCTGCCGGGGTTCAGCACCGAGGTAGAGAAAGAGGCCGCGGTGCTAAGGGTACCGTCGATCGAGGAGGTCCACTCGTAGGCCGTGATGGTTCCCTCCGCGTCGGTGCCGTGGCCCGTGAAGGTGACGGATTCACCCTCGTCAGCCGGGGAAGGGACTATGGAATCGATGGTCGCCGTCGGGGCGGTGTTGGAGGAAACGAGAGTGAACTTCACCGCGTCGGCTGCGGTGCTCGAACTGTCTCCGTCCGCCGCGGTGATCGTCACGGAGCCGCTGCCGTTGAAGTAGTAGGTGCCGAGGCTGTTCCACTGCCCCGGGTTCTGCTGCTGGTTGACAATCGTGCTCGCCGTTCCGCCCGTGTAGCTTATGGCAACGGGAACGCTCGAGGCCCGCGACGAATACCCCGACCACCACATGGAAACCTCGTAGTTGCCGGCAACCTGCCCGCTCATGCTGAAGGTGTAGGTGGCGCCGTTGCGGGACCACAGAGAATTCGTGCCGTAATAGCCCGCTGCGCTCGAGGCATACCATGTTCCCGTGTAGGATGTGCCCGCGGCATCGTTATCGATAATGACCTCAGCGGACGGGGTTCCGACCGCAAGGGACACGGTCGCCCCCGGGGACCAGGTATCTTCGTTGTCCCTCACCCGGAAGGTGATGGTGTGGGTGCCCGTGGAGAGCGTCGAGGTGGAGAAGGAAGCCGCGGTGCCTATGGTACCGTCTATGGAGGAGGTCCACTCGTAGGCGGTGATGGTTCCATCCGTGTCGGTGCCGTGGCCGGTGAAGGTGACGGACTGACCCTGGTTGGCGGGGTTGGGTGTTATGGAATCGATGGTCGCCGTCGGGGCGGTGTTCCCGGAGACGAGGGTGAATTTCACCGCGTCGGCGCATGTACTCAGGGTGTCGCCCGTCGCCGCGGTGATCGTCACGGAGCCGCTGCCGTTGAAGTAGTAGGTGCCGAGGCTGTTCCACCGGCCGGAGTTCTCAAGCTGGTTGACGGTCACGCTCGCCGTGCCCGACGCGTGGTTTATCGCCACGGGAACGCTCGTCGCCCGCGATGAATAGCCCGACCACCACATGGAAACCTCGTAGTTGCCGGCAACCTGCCCGCTCATGCTGAAGGTGTAGGTGGCGCCGTTGCGGGACCAGAGGCTGGATGCGCCGTAGGAATCGGTGGCGCCCGAGACGGGCCAGGTACCGGTGTAGGATGTGCCCGCGGTGCCGTTGTCGATGATTATCTCCACGGACGGGGTTCCGACCGCAAGGGACACGGTCGCCCCCGGGGACCAGGTATCTTCGTTGTCCTTCACCCGGAAGGTGATGGTGTGAGTGCCCGTGGAGAGCGTCGAGGTGATGAGGGAAGCCGCGGCACCGATGGCACCGTCTATGGAGGAGGTCCACTCGTAGGCGGTGATGGTTCCATCCGTGTCGGTGCCGTGGCCGGTAAGGGTGATGGATTCACCCGGGCTGGCGGGGTTGGGTGTTATGGAATCGATGGTCGCCGTCGGGGCAGAGTTCGAGGAGACAAGTCTGAACTGGACCGCGTCGGCGCAGGTGCTAAAGGTGTCGCCCGTCGCGGCGGTGATCCTGACGGAGCCGCTGCCGTTGAAGTAGTAGGTGCCGAGGCTGTTCCACCGGCCGGAGTTCTCAAGCTGGTTGACGGTCGTGTTTGCCGTGCCCGACGCGTGGTTTATCGCCACGGGAACGCTCGTCGCCCGCGACGAGTATCCCGACCACCACATGAGAACCTCGTAGTTGCCGGCAACCTGCCCGCTCATGCTGAAGGTGTAGGTGGCGCCGTTGCGGGACCAGAGGCTGGATGCGCCGTAGGAATCGGTGGCGCCCGAGACGGGCCAGGTACCGGTGTAGGATGTGCCCGCGGTGCCGTTGTCGATGATGACATCGGCAAAGGAACCGGCGGCGATACCGGATATGAAAAGACCAAGTAACGCGAAGCAAATGAAATACTTCTTTAATGAGTTAACCATGATGCACTCCCTTTCATAGCGTGTGACGACCCTTGCGGTCCTGCATGTCCCCCCGCTGCATCGGGAAATGACCGCCCACCCCTCGGCGGAAGACGGTAACGACGGGTGCGTCGGAAGGAACGTATTCAGATCTTTTCCGGGGGTATTGCCGGCGGATCATCACCCTTTAAGATGCCCGGGCTGCCCGGGACCTCCGGGATATGACCGACCTGTGTTTACCCGTTGACCCTCTGTTTAGCGCGGTTGTTTCAATCACATCAACGGGAAGGACGCCGAAAAGCGCTTTCAGCTTCGCGGTTATCTCCTCCCTGATCCTGAGGAATTCCACCGCCCCCTCGGGGACGATACTTACCGTGAGGCTCCCGTCTTCCTGCTGGATGATTCTGAACTCCCTTATCTCGGGGATGGTCTCGATCTGGAACACCACCGTCTGCGGATCGATAAGTTGCCCCGAAGGCATGACCAGGAAATCATCGCACCTTCCGACAATCGCCTTGAGAACGGGAAAGCACCTCCCGCAGGGGCATTCTTCCCCGGACAGGGTCCCGACATCACCTATTTCGTAACGGATGTATGGCATGGAATAGTTGTTGAGGGAGGTGACGACTATCCTCCCGGGCTCCCCCGCGGGCAGACTGTCGCCTTTGTCGTCGAGTACCTCGACGATCACGTTGTCCGCCGCGATATGGAGATTCTGCATCCTGCATTCGAAAGCTATCGCCGAAAACTCCAGGCATGAATAATCGTCATACACCCTGCACCCGAACACATCCTCCACATATTTCCTTGCGTGCGCCGTCAGCAGTTCGGAATTCGACATGAGGAACTTGAGTTTGAGACGCCTCCCGTTCCCCCTGCCCAGCGTTTTCGCCAGCAGATAGAGCACCGAAGGGTAAGCGTTGATTATCAGGGGCCTCGCACGGAGGACCTCCTCCGCCTGCCGCTCGGGACCCCACTCGAGGGGGATGAAGAACCGCCTGAAGAGACGAATCCTCTGCAGTACGATGTTCGTGACGGGCGGGGAGAAGCGCACGTATGCCATCGTGTCCCAGGGCCGGTAGCCGAGCTCGATGAGTTGTCTGAGTTGCATGAGACGGTACAATGCGGCAACCCTGTGGTCGAGCATTACTTCCAGTTTCCTGCCCGACGACCCCGACGTCATGCGCGGTGAACACGCGGACCGGTCCACACCGGACGCCAGGATGTCGCCGGGATAACCGGCACGAACCATGTCCTTCGTCAGGATCGGCACCTTCCTCAGATCGCTGAGAGACGAAATGCCCTCTGGACGTATTCCCTGCGAGTCGAAGAGCCTTCGATAGTGGGGGACCCTGGCGTAGGCATGGGCAATGAGGCGCCTTAGGGCCCGCTCCTGCATGGCGACGAGTTCGCCGGGCGTCTTCCACTGGTTCCGGAAGATGACGGGCCAGTTATACAGATGCTGGAGATAGCGAAGAGCCATCACGCCTTCCCGCACAAAGCGCTGAACCTGAAATCCACAGCGCCGAGGCAGCTCTTGACCACCTTCCTGAACTCTCCCGATTGCCTGTACTCCCTCTTCTGAGCACCGTAGTCCTCCGTCCGGGACCACAGGACCTGGAACCCGCTCTTCCGAAGAAGGGAGAGGACGGGAGACCGGGAGAAATTGAAGGGGTGGCCCTTGTCGATCTCGAGGCATTCCATGACATTCCGCACAAACGCGCCTAACCTGGTATAGATGTTGAGACTGATGAACATGACTCCCCCGGGATCGAGGCTCCCGTGAATGCCGCGGAGTACACGACCCGGATCCTTCATATGGTCGAGGACGTTGTCGAGGATCACGAAGGAAAAGGTCTTTCCGAGAGACAGGACGTCCTCGCCTGTGCCGTTGTGGCGTATGACTCCCCTGTCCCTCACGCGCTCGAACTCGGGCTGTAAGCCAAAATAGTCTTCCAGCGGGTCAAGGGCGTGGCGCTCATCCGCCTCAAGATAATTGACAATGCCCACCGGCCCCGACCCTATTTCGAGGACGCTTATCCGTGCCTGTGAGGCCAGAAGTGGCTTCACATGCCGCCAGATCCTCTGTGCACGATCCTCATACCACCTGTACCGCGACATCTCACCCGCCGACGCAGAAACCTGTCTCGACCAGAAATCCCTCTCGTACACCTGCGCCTTTTCCCATCTCAGAGTTGGTATGGCCCGTTGCATGCTTCCTCCTGAATCCCTTTCAGGACCCGCTTCGCTGCGGGTCGGGAAAATTCGTGTACAGATGCCGTATGGCAGCGGAGATTCCCAGCAGCAGGTAGAGGTTGACGGAGTACCCGTGGCTGAGCAGAAGGCCTCCTGCCCAGAACCCGTAGAAGGCCAGTTCCACGAAGAACGCAGGCCGTGAGAGGGGATGGTCCCGGTCCCCGCGCACCCTGCGCAGGTGACGGATGGCCAGGACATTGAGAATGATGAAGACGAGGACACCGGGTATCCCTGTCTCCACAGCGATCTGGAGAACCGAGGAATGCGGGGTCAGCCACGTCTGGCTGCCCCCCTCGCGGGCCCGGAAGAAACCGAGGGCCACTGCCGAGCAGCCCGCGCCCGTACCAAGAACGGGATTCTCACCGAGGATGATCAGGTTCTGTCTCCAGAGGTTGATGCGTCCGTTCTCGTCAACAAGATTGTAGTCCTGTTCCATGTCCTGAAAGCGTCCTTCAACGACCGAGAAATAGCTGATGAAGACAAATGCCAGCAGGACCACCGCGGCCACTTTCGCGGCGCCCCGTATCCTGGGCGCGCTGCTCAGAAGAAGAACAACGATGATGATCGCCAGCGCCAGGACGCCGCCCCTGGAGCGGCTCATCATCGTTCCCGCCGCGGCCAGGCAGGCCGCCGCGACCGACAGGACCTTCATCAATCTGCCCTGCCAGGCAAACAACACGTACAGACACAGGGGTACGAAGGTGGTGAAGAGCAACGCCACGTCATTCGGGTCGTACATCGCGCTTGCCGCTGCCCGGAAACCCTGGTAGGCGGACGACTCCACAACGTACAGGGACGCGCAGAGAAGAAGGCTCACCACCGTCGCCGCCAGGGTCAGCTGCAGCCTCCTCAGGGACCGCACCTGAATGACAGTGACAAGGAAATAGAGAATGGTTGCCGGCATCACCGAGGTGAGAAAACTGAACGACACACCCCTGTGGACCGCGAAGGGCGCTCCGATCAACATGATAAGACAGAGAAGGAGGACCAGCCGTACCTCGGAGAGCCGCAGCATCCCGCGGGGGAAGGAAACCCTTTCCAGGAACATCACACCTATGGTGATAATGCAGATCACAAGCACCGGCCTCAAGGGAACAAGGAAAGCCATGAAGTCCTGGGGCCGTGCTACGGCGATGAAGGTCCATATGAGGAAACAGATGAAGGATGGACCCAGACGTTCGGTGGAGACACTGCTCTGTCTTTCCATGAAGAAACCTCCATTCTCGTGCTTCGGCTCAGGGCATCGGTCTTTCTGCGCGGGAACGCATCGAAAGAACGAGTGACCGTATGACCGCGAAACCGGACCGGGCGGCGATGGACAACTCCTTGAACCGCGTTGCGCGCTCCTGCCTCGACATGCACAGGTGCCATGCGGCAAAGACGTAGCCCGTCAGGCACACCGCCACCACTGCGGCAAATTCCGTCCAGCTCTCCAGCTTTACCATACGGGAGGCGGCGTACAGAAAGACCCCCAGCAGGCATGCCGGGACACAGGGCGCGAGGAGTCCTTCCCTGTAAAAGCGGCCCATGGGCAGGCCGATGACGCGGCAGGTATACCAGGGTATGGCGATCAGATTACTCAACAGCATGGGCACGAGCGTGCCCACCGCCACGCCGATGATACCGTACTTCCTCACCAGAGCGATGCTCAGGCCGACATTCGCAGCCGCCTCGGCGAGCGTGACGTACGCCGTGCCGCCGTGTTTGGCTATACCCTGGAGGACCTGTGTTGACGTGAACTGGGAGATGCCGGCCGCGGCGGCACAGGTCAGGACCACGAGCACCCCGTAGCAGGCTTCGCCGTACTTCGCTCCCATCCATAAAGATATGAAGGCATCCCCCACCACGAGATAGATGACGACGACAGGGAGCACGACCATCATGGAATACTTGGTCGCGTTGACGAGGACCCGCCGCACCCTCGCGTTCTGGCTCCGGGCCTCGAGATCGCTCACGGTGGGCTGCAGCACCCCCGTGGACATGACGACAACATGCAGTTCGTCGACGAGCCTCTGGGGAATGCTGTAGAGCGTGATGGCCGCAGCCGTCAGGTAATACCCTATCACGAGGTTCCCGGAGGAAAAGATGAACCTCGTCGCTACGTAATACAGGAAGATGAGAAAACTGTAGCGGCTCACCGTCACCAGCGTGTCCCTGGTGATAAGCCCGGGACGCAGCTTAAGGCCGGGATCGGCCCTGAAGACATAGATCGCCCGTATCGCGCCGGCGGCCATGGTCGAGACGAGGTGGGCGAGGGCAATGGCGATCAGCCGGTACCCCATCAGGACCGCGATGACGATGAAAAGGCTTCGGACCAGGAGGATGGCCAGCGATATGGCCGCGACGTGGTCATATCGCTGTATCCCTCTCATGTAGCCGGTAAAGAACCCGAGCGGAAGGGTCAACCCGACCTGAAGACCAATAATGAGCGTGACCCACCGCGCGTCGGATATCTCTCCCCGGGGGATGTTGAAGTGGTGCAGAAAGCCGAAGGCCATCACGAACGAGACCGCGAAGGCCAGCACCCCCGCCGCCAGGAAGACATAGTACGCACTGCTGCAAACACTCCTCAGGCTGTCGCTGTCACCCTTCGCCCGGAACTCCGCGACGTACTTGACGACGGACCCGCTAACCCCGAAATCGAAGAGACCGAGAAAACCGGTGAAGCTTATGATGAGCACCCAGATCCCGTATTGCGTGTCACCGAGGCGATGAATAAGAAAGGGCATCATGAGGAACTGGATGGCAGCGCCGATGGCAAAGGACCCCCAGTTCGACAGGATATTCCTCATTATCCGGACAGACATTTCCATGACATCACACCGTGAAGGGCTCCCGATCGGCGCAAACGTCCCCGCCTGCCGACACCCCCGCGGACCCGTTAAGGGAAAACAATGTCTCATAGTGCGCGACCCATTTCTCGGACCCATGCTCCCTGAGGACATATTGCAAACCTCTTTGCGAGAGCCCCCGCGCGAGCCTTCCGTCGGCGAGCACCTTGAAGAGGGCCTCCGAGAGCCGTGCGGGGTCGTCGGACGGCACGAGAAGACCCGTATCACCGTTGACGATGACATCCCGTATGCCCGGGACATCGGTTCCCACTACGGGAATGCCGGCGGACATGGCTTCGAGGAGGGAAAGAGGCAGTCCTTCCCGGAAAGAGCTCAGGCAATAGACGTCCATGACCTTCATGATCTCCGGGACGTCATCCCTGGCACCCAGGAGAAGCACCCTGCCCTCAAGGCCCATCCCGGTGATTAGCGCCTCGATGTCCTCCTTCCTCTTCCCTTCGCCGGCAATGACCAGTCTCGCGCCGGGCACTCGTTCCGCGAGCATACCGAACGCCCTTATGAGGTTGGGATAATTTTTGTCCCATCTGAGGTTGCCGACGCACCCGATAACACGGTCGTCCTCCCCTATGCCGAGTTCCTTCCGTTTCACCCTCGCATCGACGTCTACCGCGAAACGGCTGTGGTCTACGGCATTGGTAAGGGTGAGCACCTTTGCGTCGGGCAGGCGGAATTGCCGTTTGACGGCTTCGCTGACATCGGAGGATACTCCTATCGCCCCATCGGCGAGACGCATCAGGGCACCGCCGAGGATGCGCCAGGGCCTGCCCATCAGCTCAACCTCCCTGCGACTGTGGGCCGTGTAGAAGATCCTTGAGCCATGGCGCCTTGCCCCATAAAGACCATAAAAGAAGGGCGTGAAATGGTGGGCGTTTACCACGCTGATCGCGTTGGCCCCGATGAAATCCGAGACCCCGCGCATGACAATCAGCGCATCCTGCCGTGCCGATCGTATCCGCGGAAGCAGCGTAGGGACTCCCATCCCATCAAGCATCTCGCGCAGGTCCCCATCGATGAGAGCCGCCACGAAGCAGGCGAACCTCTCCGGGTCGAGACGGCGGCACAGGTCCACCACAACCCGTTCCGACCCCCCGGTACGGAATGTCTGAAGGATGAAGAGAATGTTGGTCTTAGAGGAATGGTGGGTCATCGGTCTTTACCGCTGTATTGCCCAGGTGGTGAACTTTTCTCCCTTGAGGAATTTGATCCAGCCGATGAGGATTGCGAGGTTCACGGCGCAGAAGGTGTGCGCAGCGCGGGATGGGCGCGTGAGGAAGGAGAGGGGGATGTGGAGGGACCCCGCGAGCCACAGAACATAGAGAAGCATCTGGAGGAAGAGGGTGGCGCCATACACGGGCCCTCCCCCGCCCGCCGTGATGAGAACGTTCGCGAAGAAGGCGGTGAAGAGCGCGAAGGGGACGAAAAACCGCATAAGCTTGTGCGAGGTGAGTTCGAAGGAGAAAAGGGGGTATCTGAATGGATTCAAAAGGCCCGGATGCCTGAAGATGGCCCTCAAGGACCTCGTCGTTATCCTCACGTGTCTCGCAAACTCACCGGCCACGTCCGGGGCGGCGGGCTCGAGACAGAAGGCGTCGGGAGCCAGGACCCCGCGGTAGCCCTGCTCAACTATCGTCGCGGGTATGACGAGATCGTTTATGTCGCTGGCATCAAGAGGCCGGTAGAGGGACTTGCGGATGGCGAATATCGCGCCGTCCGCGCCGACGCAGGAGCCTATCCTGCCTTCGAGGGTCTTCGTGAGCCCCTCGATACGGGTGTACAACCCGGCGGGAGACAATCCGCCGTCACCTGCCGGGCAGAGGTATTCCGTCCTGCCTGTGACGAACCCGATCTCCCGGTCGGAAAACCTCTCCACCAGGCACCTCAAGGCTCGGCGGTCGTAGCGTGAATTCGCGTCGGAGAAGACAATGATATCTCCCGCCGCTTCGGGCACGGCCCTGTTAAGACAGGCCGTCTTGCCGACATGCCCTTCATGGCGCATAAGGACGATCCCCCGGTCCTCGTACCCGCGCACGATATCATCCGTCCCATCGCACGAAGAGTCGGAGACGACCACGATCTCGAGGAGTTCCTCCGGATAGTCGAGATCGAGGGAATTGAGCAGTTTCTCTTCGATCACGGCCGCTTCATTGTAGGCTGAAATGAGGAGGCTCACCTTCGGAAGGCCGCCCGCGCCCGAGAAGGCCGGTCTGCCGGCCCTGAAGACGCCGAGAACGGCGAGGACCACAGGATAACCAGCATAGGCGTAAAGAACGATGAAGACGGCCACCCAGAACGCCGCCGTTATGTACCCCGGGAGTTCCATGGTCACACGCCCCCTCTTCTCGCAATGCCGGGCACGATCATGTCCATACCGAAGGCACGTTCCTCTGTCCTGCCGCGCCGTTTGGGCTCAAGGAGGCGGACCATCTCGTCCCGGTCACTGTCCTTCACATAACGGTGCAGCGGGAGCGTTACGAGACGGTCGGCGGCAAGACGGGCCGCAGGAAAAGTCGACCCCGCGAAACGGTGAGCTATCTGGGGAATCTCGTTTATCGGGGCGGGATACATCCCTGTGATCCCGAGACCTCTTTTCTTTGCGGTCCGGCATACCCAATTCCTGCGCTCCCGGCTTTCCGTCATGAAGGGAAGCCTCAGGAAGCTGGCGGACGACGCGTCGCCCGCGATCCGGGCGGCGTCGAGCGTACGGCAGAGCATCGCCGCCTGATGCCTCCGAAGGGACAGGGCGGTCTCCAGGCGGCGGCGCCAGGTCATGCACAACCCGGCCTGGACGGAGGAAAACCTCATCACCGGGAACCGGCTGTCGAAGACGGTGCGGCCGAGGCCCAGGAAGGGAAGAGCCGCGGGCAGGGAGTACAGGAGAGGATGGATGAGAAGGCTCATCGCTGCCGCCTTCAGGAGTTCTGTCGCCTGTGCTCCCCTGCCGGGCAAAGGCAGCGAAGAGAGCTCGCTCTCCATGGCGCCCGCTATGGCGTCGGAGTTGGTGATGATGATCCCGCCCGAGCCGCAGGCGACCGGCTTTCCCCGTCCCAGACTGAAGAAACCCACGTCGCCGATAGTCCCCAGGAGCCTGTCCTCACATCTGCCGCCCATCGCCTGGGCCGCATCCTCCACAACAGGAACACCCCTGCCCCTGCAGATGTCCATGATGCTCCCCATGGCGGAGGGGATCCCGAAGAGGTGGTTCGGGACAACACAGAGTGTCCTGTCGTTGACGCTCTTCGCGAGGAGCGCCCCGTCGAAGTCGAGGGACGAGGCATCGATATCGCACAGGGCGACCTGAAACCCTGCCCTGACAATGGCGGAGGGAACGGAAAAACAGGTATATGCGGGTATGACGACCTCCGTCCTGCCGGGTCTCAGAGAACTCAGGGCGCGGAGGATGACATAGAGGGCGGCCTTACCGGACGAGGTGAAGAAGGCGTGTCTCGCACCGAAGTATTCCTTGATCTCCTCCTCCAGCCTTTTCAGGTATTTCTCCCTCGTCAGGAAACCCTTGAGCCCCCTCAAGAGGTCCGCAGGGCAAAGGGGAGCTGCGGTCGGGGAAAGGGTTCGCCGGATCATCATCACCTGTGTCTTCCGTGGCAAAGATCGTCTTTCATGGTACGCTAGGGAAGGTTCTTAACGAGGGGCGGGCCGATAAGCCGCGTCAACCCCAGGGGAAGATGCTGCCATATCCTGATCGCCAATCCATACTTCGGGTTGTGCGGATTCATCTCCGGCATCGGCCGGCCGTTTCTCAACCAGTAATGCCAGTAAAGCTGTGCGGGTTTGGCGCCCCACTGCTCTTTGAACCTGTAGGTGCCTTCACCGGGGGTGGAACGACCGAAATCGAAGACCCTGTATCCCCGATCGCACCCGAATCCCAGTACCGTAGAGTAAAGGAGCATGTTCGGCCCATACCTGTTATAGTCTTTCAGAGATGACGCCCAGGGAATCTCCAGGGTGTCCTTGAACCCGATGATCATCCCCGAGGCCACCGGTATATTCTCCCTCGTGTACACGGTGCATATCCGAACCGAATCGGGGAACCTCTCAAGTATGTTGACGAAGAATCTCCTGGAGTAGACAGGGGTACCCAGGTCCCGCATGTTCCGCGAGAAGACCCGGTGAAAGCTCTCGAGTTCTTCACGGCCCCCCAACCGCGCGGTCATTCCCTCCTTCACCGCTCTTTTCACCTGGCTTCTCAGTTTCGCCGGGTAAGCAGCGTTGAGTTCCTCTTTCGTCGCGGGGAGAAGAAGCCTCATCGAAACCTTTGATGTCTTTACGGGAAGATCGGGGAGGAGGTTTCCCGTATGCCTGAGCTCCAGGTGGGACATGCCCGCGTTTGCGGCCAGACGCGCCGCTTCATCGAAAAGACCCCGACGAACACGATCGTCATCGGCGCATATGCCGCCATAGTTGAAGAAGGGCAGGGAAACACCGAAGCTGCCGAAGAACATGCTGTTCAAATGGACCAGGGGCAGAATCCCGTCGATCTTACCCGTTGCGCCTCTCGACAGAAGATAGAAGGTCCTGTGCCCGAAGCTCTCTTCGATGATATCCTTCCAACCGGTCAGGTGATAGCAGCTCGCATGGCTGTGGTCCATGACATAGCGGTCCCAGTCGTCACGATCAGCTTCTTTACAGGGGTAAACGGTCATATATCTCCTCGGGGCGTCTCACGAAGGAAGCCATGCGCGCTCAGATCACGTCCGTGTCTCCATAGACTATTGTCCAGCTGTGAGGCATCGCGAAGGTTCTTTCAAGCTCGGGGTTCGAGAATACCCTGCCCGCAAACACCAGGGGAGAAAAGGGCACGCTCCTGAATCCACAGGATGTGAAAATAAACCGAAAGAACCCGGCGTCATGTCCGTAAAACTCGATCTTTTGCGCCCGCGAACGCGCGTAATAATTGACCACGTGGTCCAGAAGTAATAGTGACGGCACTTCCTCGTTGTCCCTGTGCAGCAGATCGCAAATGGCAACGGTGTCCCCGCAATCCCTTGTGATCAGAGACGCCCGCGGCGTCCCGTTCACCCTGACTGTGTGGAAAAGATAGCTACAGTAAGGATTGTCCTGGTATCGCCATCGCAGGTACCGGAGGTCCTTCCAGAGCGCAAGAACCTCGTATGCCCTCTTGTCGCTGAGAAGACCCTCTATATCATCGGGCGGCACAGAGGACACGGTGATCTCGAAGCGCGTGCCGTAGCGCAATCTTCGCGCCCTTTTCCGATACCCCGTGTACACGCTGTTGACGAGTTTGAAGACACGGTCTGCGCCCTGGCCCCAGACCTTTGTGAAGCCGACCCGGCGAAAGAAATAGCTGAGGCTCACGATCCTGAAACCACCGGAATGCCGGATGAACCCGGGATATGACAACCTGTTGGGAAATCCAAAGGTCGCCTCCAGGCCGTCCTTTCTGGCAAACCGATAGCAATAGCGCAGCAATTCGACAAACAACCCGTTCCGGCGCATACCGGGATGGACCATGGAATCCCCCGATTGACCCGCCACGATCCTTCTTCCTTTGAAGCACAGGTCCGCCCTGGCCACCGCGTGATGCGCAAGAATATCCTTTTCCTTTTCAGCCAGGGCAACCCACCCTTTGCCATGCGCGTTGTCGTTGTATTGCCAATTCCATTCGGCTGCCGTCCTCTTCTTTCCGAAGACCTCCCCGAAGAGCCTCAGAATCCCCGCTTCATCCCCTGGCTCATACTGTCTGATGGAAAGACCGTCGGACATCATCAGTAATCCTCCGCGATGTCCTTGAGCATAATGAACCTCCAGCCGGCGTCCCGCGCATGCCGGAGAAACATCCCTATGTTGAGCAGGAACCTCCGCAGGCCTGTCTCATCCCGGACAAAGGGGCTTCTGCCGGGAAGAAGGGTAGTCGAATGGAAGCACATGTTGAGGAACGTCGTTCCCGAACGCACGAGACGTTCGGCAAGCAGGAGCATGTCCTCTCCCGAACTCAGCTCGGGAGACAGCCACCGAAGGTTGATGACGCGGCTGTGCTCCAGGAGGCCTATGCCCCTGAGACGTGTGGCAAGATGGCTCTTCATGATGCACCTCACGACCTTTCCGCAGAGCCCGGCGTTCCTCTGGAAGAACCCCGTCGTCGGGGGTGCCTCCAGGAGGCCGCCGTCTTCCGCGGGCTTAAGGATGTTTGCGGGACTCAAGCGGTACGGGTGCCTCGGGGCATCGAAGAAATCCGGCCCTCCATGGACAGACCAATCGTGAAGCGGGGTGACGGAACTGTCCACCCTGTAACCCAGATCATGAATGCTCTCTGCGACAGCGGGCCCGAAGCCCCACCTGCCGGCGCGGAAACTGAGCGGTGTTATCCCGAAGCGGGCCATAAAGGCCTGGTGGAGGCTCTCCATCTTGCTTCTCACCACGCCATGCTCCAGGTTGCACATCATGGTGGCTCGCAGGGTTGCCTCGCCCCCGTAAGGCGGCGTGTTCCACGGATGGCAGTGGGTTCCCAGCTCGCAGCGGCCCTTCTCCAGGATGCCGCGCAGCAGACGGCTCGCCTGATCGTCGATCACAACGGGATAGTTCACGAGGTATGTCGGAGGGGCATCGTACCGGTCAAAGATGTCCTGCACCAGCGGGATGGAGTATATGTTCTCAACGGGGCACGGAGCCGGCACATACTCGCCCCAAAGGTCTTCCTCGGTGTCTATGGTGATCGCAACCTTGACCATGTCCGCCTTCAACGATATGCCCGCCGCGGCGCCGGCGCTTTCCGGGCCCTTGCGTATTCGCCGGCACCCAGGTGCCGGGAGCATGATATGAACAGGTTGTCCCGAAAGGTGACGAGGAAATGCCTCAGCCGGTCGAGGGTCCTGTCGAGGTTGAGGTAGTGTCTGTAAGTACCTGTCCATCCTGTCGCGCCAGTCTGCCGGGGCTGGTCCTGGTCCACCTCCCAGGGGTGGCAGTAGAAGACGTAACGGCCTTCCTTTCGGAGGATGCGGGCCACACCGTATTCGAAAAGGGCTGTCGGCCAGAACCTGAAATAACCGCCGCCCGCCCACGGGACGGTCTGTCCCATGAACACAAGGTTGCTCACCGGCAGCTCCACGACGCCGTTGTCCGCCGCAAGACGCCCGTCGGCGCGCCGCCGGAAGCCTTCGGCCCTTCCGTACCGGCTGTTGAGACCGAAGCTGTTATAGCTTGAATCGTAGGTGAAACCAAGCTCCCCGAGGATGTCCGTCAGTTCCTTCGTGATCGAAAAGCTCGGCGCGCGGTACCCTGCAAGCGCTTTCCCGGTGATGTCTTCCAGCAGTGTCTTGCTCATGCGAATATCCCTGCTCAGCGCCGGGCCCGTGAGATCCCGGCACAGCCGGTGGGAGTAGCCGTGGGAAGCTATCTCGTGGCCGGCCCGCGCGATCTCCCTGACAAGCCCCGGGCGGCGCTCGGCCACCCAGCCGAGGACGAAGAAGGTCGCCTCCACACGGCAGGCAGCGAAAAGATCGAGAAGCCTGTGCACGTTTCTTTCGACGCGCAGCTCACAGGAATCCCATATTCCCGGCGGGAACAGGGGACGGAGGTTCTCGACCTGGAACCAGTCCTCGAGATCGACGGTAACCATTACGGGCTTCGGATCTTTCTGTCGTGAGTTCATACGGCCTATCGCGACCCGTCCTTCAGGAGGACCACGCCGACGGTCCGCAGAAGGATCTTGAGGTCCAGAAAGACAGACATGTTCTTGACATAGTAGAGGTCATACTCCAGCTTTATATGCGCGTCCTCGACGGACGCCCCGTACCGGTAGTTTATCTGTGCCCATCCCGTCAGACCGGGCTTTACGGTATGACGCACGTAGTAGTAGGGCAGTTCCTCTTCGAGGACATCCACAAACTCGGGTCTCTCCGGGCGCGGCCCCACGAGACTCATATCCCCTCTGAAGATGTTCCAGATCTGGGGAAGCTCGTCAAAATGGGTCAGGCGCAGCAGCTTGCCCACCCTTGTGACCCTTGGATCCTTCTCGGCCGCCCAGCGCGCTCCGGCCTTCTCGGACCCGGACTCCATGGACCGGAACTTGTAGATCGTGAACACCTGCCTGTCCTTCCCCACCCTTTGCTGGGTGTAGAAAACAGGTCCCGGGGAATCGAGCTTGATGGCAACGATGACAAGGATTATCACGGGGCTCATGCAGAGCAGGATAAACCCGGAGAGGAGAAAATCGATAAGGCGCTTGAGTTTCTGCACACAATCGGCGCGAAGAAGGTAGAAGCCTTCCGCGAAGAGGAGCCACTGGTCGGCAATGCCGCGGACCGGGATCCGGCCCGTCAGAGACTCGTAGACATCGGCCATGTCGCGGACATCGATCCCCCTGAGGCGGGCGTCGAGTATGGTACGCATCAATCGCACCGACCGGTTCTTCGGTATTGCCAGTATGACCGTGTGCGCCCCCGTACCCGCCGCAACGCTGAGAAGCTGGTCGCTCCCGCCCATTATGGCCGGGTATCTTTCCCTGTCGATCTCTGCAAGGTTATCGTCAAGGAACCCCTTCACCTCGTATGGTGACAGGGGTGACCGGAGCAGTCTGCAGATCATCCTGCCGCAGAACCCGGCCCCCAGGATCAGCGTTGAGACCTTCGGACCCGTCTTCTGGAAAACGATCCCGTAGCTCCAGCGCCAGAGGTTGAGAAGATACCAGGCGAGAGAGGCCTCGATGACCATGACGCCCCTGCCGTAGGGGCCTAAGGGGACAGCGTAGAGGAAGCAGACGGCAAGGAAGGTCCCCAGGGCCACCGCAACGGCGCTGCGAAAGGTTGTCTCCCAGGAACGGAACACACGCTCCACGTTGTAAAGATCGAAGATATAGAGGGCCAGCGGATACAAAACGAGGGTGGAGATGGGTCCAATGGAATAGTGGAGGAGAGTCTTCCACCCGAAACCCACCCTGAACCCGATGGCCGCAATGATGGCCAGTGAGATAAGGACGACATCACCGAGAAGCAGGAGCCAGCGGTATCTGGGAAACCCCAGGGAAATCTCCGCGTCGGCGAGCGGTTTCCTCTCGTCCTTTCCTTCTTCCGCGGTGCCTTGCCCGGAGTCAGGGCCGCGAGGCAACTCGACCCGGTCCGCAGGAACGTATCCCTCGACAGGCGGGCGGTAGGGGACACCGGTCTCGTGGGGCAGATATCCTTCCATGGTCTTTCCCGATGCCTCGCCGTTACAGGTAGTTGTAGATGAACTGCGGGATGTAGTGCTGCTGCTTGTTGAAGACGACGCCAAGAACGGTCCCTCCGTTCTTGACGACCTTCTCCTTCACGCTCAGCGCCACCTGCCACCGCGTCTTCTCCGCTTCGACCACGATGATCACCCCGTCGACGAGGGGAATGATCGAGGGCCCGCTCGTATGCATCATCGCCGGTGGGAAATCCACCACAATGAGCTCGAACCTTTCCTTGAGAAAATTCCAGAAACCCCCGCCGTTGCCGAAGTCGATCACCTGCGGCCGCGTCGGGTCCGACAGGCGAAACAGGGGCAGTATGCACAGGCTCGTTCCGTCCACCGGGCACAGCACCTTCTCGATCCGCCCCGCCGGGAGGTTCGGGTCCAGCCTCAGGTCAGGGTCCATCTCCGGATAGACAAGCCCCTTGTAGCTCCCATCGCAATCGACGAGAACGACCTCTTTTTCCATCCGCGACGCCGCGGTCTTTGAGAACTCGCGGGCGATCGTGGAGGTCCCCTCGCTTGAACGGGACCCCACAAAAAGGATGGAACGATGCCCGTTGCCCGGAAGGGCCGCGGTGATCGTCTGATAGAGAGCGCTCATCTCGATCTCCATGCCTGTCCCGCTGCCGTTCATCCCGTCATCCCTCGGGACGGCCACCGGGGGGGAAGGCGCGGGCTCAATGGGCGCAGCCACCGCCTCACGATAATTCTCCAATGCGTCAAAGATCCTGCTCATCTTTAGCCTCCTTTACGGAACGGGTCTTCTCACCATATCCGGTCCCTTCTCCATTGCCCGTCTCGGAAGCGTCCTCCGGGAAAGAAGAAGGCGGGGTTTTACCGGGTCGTGCCTTCACCCTGGTCGGACAGGCGGGGAAAGGTCAGCATGCCGCCGACATGGATGACGTCAGGGTTCACAACCTGGGGGTTGCTCTTCTGGATCAACCTGAGGATCCTCTCGTCGGATTTTCCATAGACCTCTCTCGACAGCTTGATAAGAGTGTCCCCGTGCACTATGGATTTCTTCACCGCCTCCGCCCTTTTCTCCACAATAGATGGGGGCGCGGCGGCATCGCCCGGTCCGGCGGCGGCGAGCGGTGCGTTTTCGCCGGCAGGCAACATTTCCTGCCGCGGCGAGTCGGCGGGCGGCCTCAGCGTCTCACCCGGAACTGCAGGCGGCGTCAGCGGCGGAGCGACCGTCGCCACACGGGTTTCCTCTTTCTTCTGCTCCACGCCGGCAAGGTTCCGTATTCTGCCAAACACTGTCTCCTGGTTCGGGAAAAACCATGCCATCGCGATGAGTGCCACGGTCAGCGCCGAGAGGGCGGGAAACCACCACCGGCCGGCGGAAGGCCATTTCAACCCGTCGAAATCACGTATTATCTCCCTGACAACTCCCCGGGTAACGGGTTTCTTGCGGTAACCGAATCCGGTGATGAGAGCGTTGTCGCACAGTACGTTCATGATCCGCGGAATTCCCTTCGCCTTCTTCACGATGGCCTTGAGAGAGGCGGGGGTGAAGACCGTCGACGGTGAGACGCCGGCCCTCTCAAGCCTGTACCGGATGTACTCGGTGCTCTCGTGCTCCGTGAGGGGCAGGATCGTGGATCTGATGGCGAGGCGCTGTCTGAGCTGTCTCAATCTGTGCTGCTGCAGCTCCTCTTCGAACTCCGGCTGCCCCACGAGGACTATCTGGATGAGCTTGTCCTTGGACGTCTCCAGGTTGGAAAGCATGCGCAGGTTCTCCAGGGTATCGACGGGCATGTTCTGCGCCTCGTCGACGACAAGGACGATCGTATTGCCCCGCCTGTACTCTTCAATGAGGACCTCGTACAGCCGGTTCGTCATTTCCACGACATCGCTGCTTTCGACAGGAAGCTCCAGCTCCTGGTATATCGTCCTCAAGAGTCCCTCGAACGTAAGCCTGGGGTTGAAGACATATACTATCTTCAGGCGCTTCCTGTCGGCCTTCTCCAGGTAAGAACGCAATATCGTCGTCTTTCCGACACCTACGGCACCGACAATGGCCACAAAGCCCTTCTTCTCCTCTATGCCGTAGATGATAGCCGCCAGGGCCTCCTTGTGGCTCGGACTGAGGTAGAGGAATTCGGGGTCCGGCGTGATATGAAAAGGTTGTTTCCTGAGATTATAAAAATTGAGATACATGACTCACCATCCCATGATGATTCTTCCGGTCATCAGGCTCGCTGTCATTTCTTCGTCACCGTGATGAGAACGGGCACGCCCAGGCTTTTCTCCGCGCTCTCGGGCGTCGGCATGCCGGGCGTCATAAGCTCGAGGATAATGGCAAGAGCTATGCCTGCCGCGATGCCGCCGAGAAAACCAGCGCCGAGCATCTGACTTCTGCTGAGCTTCTGTTTCTTTGGAAAGGCGGGGACCGTTGCCTTCTGGACGACACTCACAGCCACCATCTTCTGCCGGTCCATGTCATCCATAATGAGGGATTCCTCCAGCTTCCGGGAATAGATCTGGTGGTTCTGTTCCAGCTGGGCGGCCTCACGCTTCAGGCTCTGCAGTTCCTGGCCGTGTCTGTCCAGGGAATTGAGCCCTCCCTCGACCTGTTTCATCTGTGCCCGTATGCTGCCTGCCTTCGCCCTTGCGCCCACCAGCTGCCCCTCGATCCTGGCTGCCTCTACGCTTCTCGCCTGCTCGGCGGCCTTGCCCGCGGCGTCCTTCAGGGCATTGAGCTCCTGGCGGACGGTCTGGACTGTCCTCGAGTTCTCCGTGTACCTCTCGAGGAGCCCCTGTTCCTTCTGCTGCAGGGCAACGAGCTGATTTCGCGTCTCCGCCGGGAGATCGGCGGTCCATCGGGGACCACGCACGAAGGCCAACCTCTGTTCCAGTTCGCTTATCTCGTTCTGCGACGTTTTCAGCTTTTCATCGAGGGTCCCGAGGAGCTGTATCAGGTTTGTCTTCTGCTCCTCGAAGGAAAAGACCTGGTTCTTCAGTTTGAAGCCGGAGAGGTTGTCCTCCGACTCCTTCAGCCTCTCCTGGAAGGCTTTTTCCTGACGCTCGAGGAAGGAGGTGGTCTTGCCCCCGAACACATCGAGATGCTTGTCCTTGAAAGCGTCTACCAGAGTGTTGACGACCGTCGCGGATGTGGAGGGGTCGCCATGGTTGAAGGCAACCTGGATGAGCCCCGACCCCGGAATGTTCGTCACCTTCAGGTTCTCCTCAAAAGAGGCGATTGCCGCCTGCTCCGCATCGGTTTGCGCGGCGGACCTCTTTGCGATCGCCGGGTATATCCGGTCGATCCCCAGGGTGTTGATGACCCGTGCCATGAGATCCCTGCTCGTGAGAATGCTTATCTCGCTTTTCATGATCGTCTCGGGCTGGACGGAAAGGCCGGGGCTCGAACTCGCCCCGTCAGCCGTCCTCATGAACTCCCTTCCCATCTTGACAAGAAGGATGCTCTTCGCCTCATAGATCCGGGGAGCGAGAAGAGTGTACAGGGCAGCCGCTCCGAAGACAAAGACAAATACGGCGATGATCGTGTACTTGCGTTTGAAGACCACGGAGAGAAGGTCCCGTATGTTGGTGAAGTCAATGGGTTGATGCCGCTTCTCGGTCATGGTTTGTCAACCTCCCTTGGTTGTCACGGCGCCACCGTCACAGAGGAGCCCGTGTCGGGATAGACCTTGGTGAAACCACCTAATGAGTACCTGTAGGGATTGGAGAATTGCTGGAACCCGGGGAAACCTCCCGGGACGACCCTGTTGATGTATTCGTCCACGAACTTGTTCACCCTGGCAATGTTAGACTTGGGCACGTAGACGATGTCATAGGGCATGAGGGAGATATCCTGACTGAGGTCGGTTCCGTCGATGACCTTCCCGAGGTCGATGTTGGCCGCCATGGGGTTGCCTTCGAAGTCCTTGCGTATGACGATCACGTTGGAGAGCCGTGCCGTCTCGCGCAGCCCCCGGGCCTGGGCTATCGCCCTCATCACCGTCGTCGGGCCCTTGATCTCGACCACGCCGGGGAGAAGGACCTCACCGTCAACAAAGACCTTCTGGTCGGAGAAACCGCGCACCGTGATCACGACCTCCGGCCTCTTCAGTTCCGACGCGTACTTCTGTTGCAGCTGGCCGGCCATTTCGCCCGGCGTCAGGCCGGCAACTTTCATCTCCGGGGCCAGGGCAAGCGATATCCGCCCGTCGGGTCTGACCGTGACCCCCGTTTCGTTGTATTCGGCTCCGCCCACGAATTTGATGTCCAGCATATCTCCGGCGGCGATCACGTATTCCTTCTGCGGGTAGGCCCGCGACTGCTGGTCCATCTGGCTGATGGACGCGGGATTGATGACGGAGTTTGGTGCGCATGCGGCAAGAAGCACCGCCGCCGCAAGAACAAGCCCCAATACTGGCATTTGAGGTTTCATTATCTCCACCTCCTCATTTTTGCTTCACTTTCCGGTCACTCGCTCCCGGAAACGTCCTGTCGTCGATCGTGTCGCCCGCTTTGTACAGGTCCGCCCTGCCGCCGAGATCGATGTATCGCGCGGGTTTTCCGTTGCAGCTCACGAGAGCTCTCGTGCCTTCCTTTTCCAGGATCACGCAACGGGAAGACCCGGCAAGTCCGGGACCAGGGACGGCGAGGACCATCCCGAGAACGATTACTGCGGCCATCATGTACTGATTCCTCATTCTTACCTCCCGGGAGAGATCTCTGCCCATCGTGGCAGGAAAGGGGTCGCTTCGTGGCAGGCTACCGCCATTCGACCTTCCGGCCGTCTCCTCCGCCGTCGTCCCACCGCGGGGACGTGTTCCTTCCCTGCATCCATTCGCTTATCACGGGCGGTGCCGGGAGGGCTCATTCCCCGCGCGGCGCCGCACCCGTCATTCCTTCAGCACCCACCCGTCATCTTCCTGATGACCGACAGCAGTTCGCCGAAATCGGCATCCTTGTACGTCATGTACCGGGGTCTCAGTTCGTGCCCCAGGGCCACGACATCCTTCTTCCTGCTCGGCAGTATCAGCACTATTTCGACGTTGCACAGAAAGTACCTCATGGAAACTATGTCCATGAGGTCCTCCCTGTCGGAAACAAAGATGATCGCCAACACCCTGCCTTCGGCCGGAAGACAGAGCCGTTGTTTCAGACTCGCCAGGCTCCTGAAGAGTTCGATGTGTTCCTCGAAGAGAATGGGTTCCAGTACGTTCCTGAGCTTCCTGGGAAGGTCCTCGCGGTTCTTGGCGTAAAAGATCGTATCGTAGCGTCTTTCGATGCCGGGCTGCATCTTCGAGTGTCTCTCCTTCACACTGCGCTGTCTCATCAGTCTTCCCGCGTGTCTATCGTCCACAACATCTGTCGTATATCAATAACCGTGCCATCAACCTGCATCCTCGCAAAGCGTTGATGGTAAAGAGTTTGCGGAGGACATGCCCGACGCCTGGCGGCGGCGTGGAATGAACATCTGTTCACTTTTCCGGGACGTCATCCAATAAAACTGGACTCCTTGCGGGTACACTCCGAGGTAATGGCGGGAGAGAGGCGCCGATGCCATGAAGCGGGGCAGGCTGCGAAGGCCTCAATGTCTTATGTTGTACTTCTTGAGAAGGCCATAGAGTCTCGTCCGTGACAGCCTGGACAGGGTGCATGCCTCCTTGATGCTGCCCGCCGACGAGGTCAGAAGATTCCTCAGGTACACCTCCTCGAGGTCCGAGTAGGCGGTCTGACGAAATCTCTTCAGGCTCAGAATCTGCTCCGCCCCTACCCCTCCGGCGCCGTTGCCGCCGTCCGCCTTGACGCGGCGTTTGTCCTCGAACAATGACCGCGCGATGGCGACGCGCAGGTCCTGCGGCAGGTGCACCGGAAAGAGAGTCTCCTCGTGGAGTCCGGCCGCGCAGGCATGCTCGAGGACGTGAAACAATTCTCTCACGTTTCCGGGCCAGTCATGCCGGGCGAGATACTTCAGGAACTCGTCGGAGAATTTCTTCGGCGCAATGCCGAAACGGCGACAGACCTTTTCCACGTAGAAGACGGCCATGTCCCTGATGTCTTCCGGATGCAGCCTTAAAGGGGGCAGGCGTATCGTCATGGCGCCGAGACGGTAGAGAAGGTCGCCCCTGAACTTCCCTTCCGCGACCATCAGTTCCAGGTTCTTGTTTGTCGCGGATATGAGCCTGAAATCGCTCTCCACCTCTTTCTGACCTCCCACGGGCCGGAAGCGGTGCTCCTGCAGCACCCGCAGGAATGTCTTCTGCAGCGCCAGCGGCAATTCCCCCATCTCGTCGAGGAAGAGGGTCCCCCGGTGGGCCTGCCTGATGAGACCGTCCTGCGCCCTGTCCGCGCCGGTAAAGGCACCCTTCGAATGCCCGAAGAGTATACTTTCCACGAGGGTCTCCGGAAGGGCGGTGCAATCGACGACCACGAAATTGTCCTGCGACCTCCTGCTGTTCAGGTGGATCGACAGGGCAAAGAGTTCCTTGCCCGTACCCGTTTCTCCCGTGATGAGAACGTTGAGGTCGCTGTCGGCAGCCCGTTTGACCATATCCATCGCACCTCTCATCGCCGGGCTGTTCCCGATAATGCCGTGGCGCTTGATCTCTTCCGTCCTGTCACCAACCTGCAGTTCCCTGCGATACTGGACCACCCGCGTGAGGCGTGCCGTCATTTCCTTCATCGAGGCCGGCTTCCGTATGTAATCCCACGCCCCGCTCCGTATGGCCCTCTCGGCGTTTTCCGGTGATCCGTTCGTGGTCATGACGATGACCGTTGGCGATGACGGGACGGCATGGATCGTATCCAGGATGTCGAGGGGACTTCCGTCAGGCAACTGTGCGTCGATAAAGACCACATCGGGAGGATTGGACGCGACCTTCTCAAGGCATTCCGAGAGCGTCTGTCCCGTGGACACGTCATACCCGAGACCAAGGGCGCATCCGGCGAGCACCTCGCGCGTCGGACTTTCACCGTCAATGATGAGCACCCGGATCATGACCCGCGATCTCCTCCCCCGCCTGCCTGCTGATATGTCAACCCGGCCATGGCGTCATTCCACCGTCACGCTCTTCGCGAGGTTGCGCGGCTGGTCGACATCCGTGCCCAGAAGGACAGCAGTATGGTACGCGAGCAGCTGGAGGGGAACCATGGAAAGGATCGGCTGCAGTTCGTAGACCGTGCGAGGCACCGCGATCACCTCCGCCGCCCGTGACGCCATCTCGTGGGTCTCGTCATCACTGACGAGTATGACCCTGCCTTTTCGCGCCATCACTTCCTCCATGTTGCCGCAGGTCTTTCTGCAGGTCCGGTCAGCCGGAGAGACGCAGACGACGGGCATACCCTCGTCTATGAGCGCGATGGGCCCGTGCTTCATCTCGCCAGCGGCGTGGGCCTCGGCATGTATGTACGAGATCTCCTTGAGCTTTAAGGCCCCCTCGAGCGCCGTTGGAAAGTTGATGCCCCTTCCCAGGAAGAGGAAGTTCCTGAACGACATGTATCGCCCCGCAGCCGCCTCGATCGAGTGCGTCGTATCGAGCACGCTCTGCACCTTTCGGGGAATGGCCCGTATTTCGCGAAGACGCTCCCTGACCTCCCGGCGATCCATGATTCCCAGTCTCCTCCCCATAAAGAGCATGAGCAGGAACATGACGGCGATCTGCGTGGTGAAAGCCTTGGTCGAGGCAACCCCGATCTCCGGGCCGGCATGGGTGAAGACAACGTTCCCGGCCTCCCGGGCGAGCGTGCTTCCGAGAACATTGCATATGGACAGCGTGGAGGCTCCCCGGGACCTCGCCTCCCTCATCGCAGCGATCGTGTCCGCCGTTTCACCCGACTGGGACACGGCAATAAACAGGTCGCCGGGGGACACGATGGGGTCTCTGTACCTGAACTCGGAGGCCATGTCCGTCTCGACGGGAATCCTCAGGTTCGTTTCGATCATGTGCTTGCCGATCATGCAGGCGTGATGGGACGTGCCGCAGGCCACCATCCAGATCTTCCTCATGCCTGCGAGGTCGGGTATGTCCACCCCCTCGAACTCCACCTCGCCCTCTTCCTCGCGCGCCCTCCCGAGAATGGTATCCGATATCGCACGGGGCTGCTCAAAGATCTCCTTCAGCATGAAATGGCCGTATCCGCCCTTTTCCGCCATTTCGGTGCTCCAGCGCACCTGCCGGACTTCTCTGACGACGTCCTCGCCGTCCACGTTGATGAGCCGCATATCACGGCCCTGGAATATGGCCATGTCGTTGTCTTCGAGGAAGATGAACCTGTCCGTCCTGTTAATGATGGCCGGTATATCGCTGGCGATGAAATACTCTCCGTCCCCTATCCCCACGATGAGGGGGCTTTGATTCTTCGCGGCCACCAGGGTCCTCTCAGACTCTTTCAGGCAACCGATCGCCCAGGATCCCTTGAGATCCTTGAGCGCCAGACGGACGGAGTCCGCAAAACCGTTTCCCTTCCCCGCATGGTAGGCGATGAGATGGGGAATAACCTCCGTATCCGTATCGGACAGGAAGACGTGACCGTCCTTCTTCAGCCGCTCCTTCAGCGTGAGGTAATTCTCGATGATCCCGTTGTGGACCACCACCACGTCGCCTGCCCTGTGGGGGTGAGCGTTCCTCTCGGAAGGAACCCCGTGCGTCGCCCAGCGCGTGTGGGCAAGACCGATGCTCCCCTTAAGGGCGGCATCGCTCACGATCTTCCTGAGCTCTTCGACCTTTCCTTTCCTTCTCTCTATGCGGATAGCCCCCTGACCCAGAAGAGCTATCCCGGCCGAATCGTAACCCCTGTATTCGAGCCTGCTCAGGGCGTCAATAAGGATGCCGCAGGCTTCCCGACCGCCTTCATATCCGACTATCCCGCACATCTCTCCACCACCTTTCTTTCCGTCGTCCGGCAAACCCTGTTTCAAGGACGGGACCGAACTTCCCGGCTGACCTCGCCCGGAGCGGCACCCCCCGACAGGAGCCGGAACAATCACTACAGACACGCTACAACGGACATGACCTCATGTCTGTCGCTTCGGCGATAATAATCGTGTCGTACTTCATCAATCGGTTCGTCATCTCTTGTCACGACAAATGCCGCGTGCACAGTCAGTCAGCCCTCCTTGCCGCCTTGCTTCGGGTACGGCCGCCAAGCAGGTCGCGGGCGCAGTCGGGGCAGATACCGTGGGTCACCGCGGCAGGCGGCTCTTCCTTCCCATCCACCCGTGACCTTTCCCATGCGCCATTGCCCTTTCTCTCCCTGCCGCACCAGGCGCACAGACAGCGCGTTCGCCTCAGGTTTCTTACTCTCTTCCCGATCGTCATATCATTTGCGCCCCCCCTATCCGCCATGCCCTGACCATTCGCCTGCATCATGCAACGAACCGTCCGGGTCTTTACAATCGTAAGGGATGTCCCGTGACGTGTCTGTCACCGAAGGGATGATTCTGATGTCCTGTTTTCGCAGACGTGGGAGGTTAATGTGTGACCACAGGAAAGACGGTTTTAGGTTTTAGGTTTTAGGTTTTAGGTTTTAGGTTTTAGGTTTTAGGTTTTAGGTTTTCGAAAAGAGACCGTGAAAGGGGATGGGCTGTCAACACAATTGCCGACTGGTGCATGTAAAGGATCCGATCTTCCCGGACAACGCAGGTATCTCCGGCCTCTTGTCTCTAACCTGAGACCTGAGACCTGGAACCTGAGACCGTTTTTGCTTCTCTCAGTCTCTCCGCGAGGAGCGTGTATCTTCTGTGGGGTGTGTCGTTGCGGATCGCTATGGAAAGGGCCTTCCTCGTGCCGACGAGATAGACCAGCTTCTTCCCGCGCGTGATCGCCGTGTAAAGAAGGTTCCGTTGCAGGAGGAGGTAATGCTGCGTGAGGACAGGCATCACTACGACGGGATACTCGCTTCCCTGGGACTTGTGGACGGAGATCGCGTAGGCGAGGATGAGCTCGTCCAGTTCGTTGAAGTCGTAGGACACGACCTTTCCTTCGAAATCGACCTTAAGCTCCTGCACCTCCCTGTCCATGGAGATCACGGTCCCGATGTCTCCATTGTACACGTCCTTCTCGTAGTTGTTCCGCGTCTGAAGAACCTTGTCGCCCCTCTTGAAGAACCTGCCTCCCCGGGAGATCCCGTCTGTGGAGCTGTTCAGCGCCTCCTGAAGCCGTGCGTTCATATTCGATACACCCACCACTCCACGGTGCATGGGAGTAAGGACCTGTACGTCCTTCACCGGGTGAAATCCGAAACGCGAGGGGATCTCATCCCGGCAAAGACCGACAACATACCGCAAGACCTCATCGGGATCCTCGATGTCGACAAAGACAAAATCATGGCCCTGACCGGCGTTTTTCTCAAAGAAGGGCATCTCGCCGGCGTTGATACGATGGGCGTTGACGATGATCATGCTCTTCGTCGACTGCCGGAATATCTCGCTTAACCGCACGCATCCCACACACCCCGAGGAGATGATGTCCTTGAGGACGCTCCCGGGGCCCACGGAAGGAAGCTGGTCCACGTCGCCGACGAGAACGAGCGTCGCCTGCGGCGGTACCGCCTTCAGAAGATGGTACATGAGGGAGACGTCGACCATGGACGCCTCGTCGATAATGATAAGCCCCGCATCGAGATGGTTCGATTCGTTGCGCTTGAACCCCCCTTCGGACGACACACTGCCGGGACCGTACTCCAGGAGACGATGTATGGTTCTCGCCTCCATCCCTGTGGCCTCTGTCATCCTCTTTGCCGCCCTGCCCGTTGGGGCCGCCAGCAGCACCTTTTGCCCCGTCTTGCCGGCGATGGCGATAATCCCCTTGATTATGGTCGTCTTTCCCGTTCCTGGACCTCCCGTTATGACGAGCACCTTCTGCTCCAGGGAGGCCCGGACCGCATCGAGCTGCCGCAGGGAAAAAGAGACCCCCCCTGTCCCTTCGACCCACCTCAAGGCTTCCTCGACATTGACAAGGCGCATCTGTCTGGGATGGGCGGCAAGCCGTGCAAGGAGTTCCGCCGTCCCTTTCTCCGATACATAAAGCGATGCAAGGTAGACGATCCCGTCCCCGTACTTCGCCGCGCCTCCGGAGAGCTGCCCCGGCTCCTCGAGGACCACCTTTCTCTGCACCGCAAGGCTCGAAAGGGCCTGGGGGATCCTCTCCCTGTCGACCTCAAGCACGTCGGAACACCTCTCTACAAGCAGGCCCCGGGGAAAGAAGAGGTGGCCTTCGCCCGCAAGCTGTCCCAGCACGTAGAGGATCCCCGTTTCGATCCTCAAGGGGGCCTCTTTCCCGATGCCGAGCTTCGCCGCTATGCTGTCGGCGGTAAGAAAGCCTATGCCGAATATGTCGACTGCCAGTCTGTATGGGTTCTCTCTGACCATCCTGACGGCGTCACCGCCATAGAAACGGTAGATCTTTGCGGCATAGGCGGGGCTGACACCGTTGCCCTGGAGAAAGACCATGACGTTTCGCACCTCTTTCTGTTCCTCCCAGGCCATCCTTATCATTTCGATGCGCTTCTGCCCTATGCCGGGAACCTCGCCAAGCCTGTCCATATCGGTATCGATAACATCGAGTGTCTCTTCGCGGAACCGCGCGACGAGCCTTTTCGCCATGACGGGCCCTATGCCCTTTATCATGCCTGAGCCGAGATACCGTTCTATCCCTTTCACGGTGGCAGGCATGAGGGTCTCGTAAGAGGTTATCCTGAACTGCTCGCCCCACCGGGGGTGGACCTCCCAGCTGCCTTTAAGCCGAAGGGACTCTCCGGGAACCACGGAGTAGAGGGTACCCACAACGGTGACCTGAGAATTTCTTCCCTCGATCCTCACTTTCGCTATGGTATAATGATTCTCTTCGTTGTAGTATGTAACTCGTTCCACCTGGGCTCGTATTTCGGGCTCTGCAGTTTTCTCGGGCATTATTAATAGTATAGGAAATGAGCCGATAATAGAAGTGAAACATGGGCCGGGATAGCCACCACAGATCCGACGGCGGAGAGACATCCACATGGTGCGTTCCATAATCAACGTGATACAACGCAGTCTGCACAAAATGGCTGCAAACAACAAGGCACTTCTTCTCCACGAAGCCGAGAAGATCACCGGCTTCATGCGCCTGCTCATGAAGCCGAGAAACACCCAGGTAAAATGGACAAAGGAAGAGAGAAGACTCCTGAAGATGCACCTCAAGCATCTGTCCTACTATGTCCCTGCCCTGGTGGTATTCGTCATGCCCTTCGGCTCCCTTCTCATTCCTCTTCTCGCAGAGATCCTTGACAGGAGGAAGGCCTTCCGCAGACCCGGGGACGGTCTCGGTGCCGGCCGGTCAGGCACGACCACCCTCGAACCCTGAAGCAGGAGCCATCCCGAATCCCGCGAAACCGCGCTTCATTACCCGTTGTCATTTCGCGCCGCATAAGGTAATATAAGGATCAGGAAAGACATGCGATCAGACATGCCCCTCGCGGACGGCCAGACAGAAAAACGAAAACAACGCGATCCATCCTTCCGTAAAGAGACCTTCGTCCGCAACACCGCCCCGTTTTTCGAACGCAGACGGGAAAACGCATGATTCGCTTCAACGACATCGTCGACGAGGTCCTGAAGTATAACCCCGAAGCCGATGTCGAGCTGCTCCAGAGGGCGTACATCTTCTCGGCAAAAGCACACAAGGGACAGGTCCGTCTGTCGGGAGAACCGTACCTCATACACCCTCTCGAAACGGCATACACCCTGACGAAGATGAACCTCGATATCCCGAGCATCGTCTCGGGCCTCCTCCATGACACCATTGAAGATTCCTACGTGGAAAAGAAAGAGATCGAGGAATACTTCGGAAAGGAGATAGCCGAGCTCGTCGACGGTGTGACAAAGATCAGCAAGATCCCCCTCAAGACGTCGGAGGAGTCCCGCGTTGAGAACTTCCGCAAGATGATCCTTGCCATGAGCAAGGACATACGGGTGATCCTCGTCAAGCTCGCTGATCGCTACCATAACATGCAGACCCTGAACTTCCTGTCGGCGGAAAAACAGATCGAGATCGCCCGGGAGACCTTCGAGATATACGCGCCGCTCGCACACAGGCTGGGTATAGAGTGGCTGAGGGCCGAGCTGGAGGATGTGGCCTTCAAGTACCTCAAACCGACCGAGTACAGGCTCATCGCCGACAACATAGCCCAGAAGAAGCGGGAACGCGAAGCATACATCAATGAGGTCATCGGGCTTCTGCGTCAGAAACTCGATGAGTTCCACGTCCACGCCGACATATTCGGACGGGCGAAGCACCTGTACAGCATCTACCGCAAGATGTCCCTGGAGGGGCTCAACATCGACGACATCTACGACATGATCGCCTTCCGGGTGGTCGTCGACACCATCAAGGAGTGCTACGAGGCACTGGGCATCATTCACGCCGCCTATAAGCCGATACCGGGAAAGTTCAACGACTACATCGCCCTGCCGAAGGCCAACATGTACCAGTCGCTGCACACCAAGATCATAGGACCCCATGGCGAAAAGGTCGAGATACAGATAAGGACCAGGGAGATGCACCGCCTCGCGGAGGAGGGGATCGCTGCCCACTGGAAATACAAGGAAGGCAAGGTCTTCAATCCGAAGGAGGACAAGATCTTCGCATGGCTGCGCAGGATCATCGAGTGGCAGCAGGAACTTAAGGACAACAAGGAGTTCATGGAGATCTTCAAGATCGACCTGTTCCCCGACGAGGTCTACGTATTCACGCCGAACGGCGACGTGAGGGAGCTTCCCAAGGGGGCGACTCCCGTCGATTTCGCCTACGCCATCCACTCGGAGCTGGGCCACCGCTGCGTCGGCGCCAAGGTGAACGGAAAACTCGTTCCTCTTCGCTACATCTTGAAGAGCGGCGACACCGTGGAGATCATGACAAGCCCCTCCCACAAGCCGAGCAAGGACTGGCTGGGCTTCGTATCGACCTCCAAGGCAAAGACGAAGATCCGGCAGTGGATAAAGACGGAACAGCGCGAAAAAAGTATCGAGCTTGGCCGCACCCTCCTCGACAAGGAACTGGCCAAACACTCGATGAATTTCTCGCGGCTCCTCAAGAACGGCGATTTCCTGCCCCTGGCCAGAGACTTCAGCTTCGAGAACGTCGACGATCTCTTCGCCAGCGTGGGGTACGGACTCTACACTCCGCTGCAGGTGCTGGGCAAGATCATCCCCGAAGAGGAAAAACCGGTGGGGAAGATCAAGACCATCATCCACTCATTGAAGAAGGGGCGGGACAACGCGATAAAGATCAAGGGCATAGACGGGCTCGTGATACGTTTCGCGCGATGCTGCAACCCCATCCCTGGAGACGACATCATCGGCTTCATAACCCGGGGACGCGGCCTTACCGTCCACGTCGAGGACTGTCCGAACGTCCACACCTACGACGAGCAGCGCAAGGTGGAGGTGAGCTGGCAACTCAGCAAGGACTACACCTTCCCCGTTAGGTTCAAGGTGACGGGAAGTGACCGCAAGGGGCTGCTCTCCGATATCTCCAGTGTTATTGCCGCCAACAAGATCAACATCCTCAGCGCCTCGGCGATGACCTATCCCGACAGATCGGCGGCAGGGATCTACGAGGTCGAGATCGAGCACATGTCACAACTGCAGAAGGTCATGAAGTCCATTCAGAAGATAAAGGGAGTGCGCTCCGTCGACCGAATGCGGAGCATAACCTAGAGACAGTAGACAGGTTATGGGTTATGGGTAATAGGTCATGGGGGAAAAGACCAATTACCTGAAGCCTGTCACCTGTTCTCTTTGTCGCCGTGCGGGGGATAGAAGATGGACGGTCGGCTCCGGATCACAGGTAATGTCTTTCCTGTTACCCATTACCTATAACCCGTCACCTGTCTTCACTATACTGCTTTTTGAAAGTTGCCTTTCTTGATGCACTTCGTGCAGAGTCTTGCCTTGAGGGTTTCACCGTTCTTCACGATGCGGACGGTCTGCAGGTTCGGCCGCCATTCCCGTTTGGTTTTATTGTTCGCATGACTCACGTTGTAACCGATTTGTTTTCCTTTTCCGCAGATCTCACAGATCCTTGCCATTTGCGACCTCCTGACCTTGTTCGAACTTCTTTGAGTTCCTTTAAAGACAAAGATTCTACCTGCTTAAGGCATTCCATGTCAACACTTTTGTCGGCAACGAGGCCGATCGGGGAAGAGAAAAGGGGATCGGGGAAGGGCTTTCTATAGGATGGATGAGATGCGGTTGTCTTTCATTCCTTGCCTTCTGTTCCTCGCTTTTCATAGTGAATGATTTCGGTGAGATACGGGGCGGTGCCGGGATGGACCCATCGAACCCCTGTAAATGATTGGCCAAAAATGCCCGGGATCAGGTCATTACGGAAAGGCATCGGATTCGTGAATAATTTCTATATATATTGAAATGATTCCGGTTTTCATTATGCGCAGCGACAGGGCAAAAAGAGCAAAGTCGTTTAACATCATGAGGTTGACCACACATTTCCACAACTTATCGACAGGAAATCCACAATCGATGTGGAAAAGCGGGGGTTCGCCCGGGGCAAACGCGTCAGCGGCCGGCTGAGACACCGCCGAAACGAACCGTGACACCCCGCGTAATGGCGCACTCCTTCGCCTCGCCCGCGTTCACTTCCAGGATATACCGCGCCGGATACCGGGAGCTTATGTTCGTTTCATCGTGCGGGCGGGCCCCGCGATGCACGTGAACGACCTCGTATCGTCCGTTGATGAAGATGAGGTCGAGGGGGATGTAGGTGTTCTTCATCCAGAAGTTCTGCATATCGTCACGGTCGTGGAGGAAAAGCATGCCCGTACGCCTCAGCAGGGACGCCCGGAACATGAGCCCCTGCGCCTTTTGCCCGGGCGTCACCGCCGGTTCCGCCTCGAAACGGCAGAGCTCACGGTCTTTCGCGTCAAAGAAGGTGACGCTGACGCCGGGAAGATCCGCCGCGAAGGAGGAAAGATGAACGGGCAGGAGGATCAGGGCCATCGTGAGAAGCAGGGAATGAAGGAAACGGCGTAAGAACGCCGTCCCCGGCGTGGCGGTTCTGCGTAGCTTCATTCCTTATGGTGCGCCGGCCGGGACAAAAAGTCAAGAACCGGGATCGACAAATACTGCCCCCGTCATCTGCGCTTTCGACGAGTGTCGGGCGCGAATATTATCTTTACTCGCCTCCATGGTCCTGTGATATATATACAAAAACCGACCGGGGGTGATCCGTGGAGATCGAAGGTAAGAACGTGCTTGTGCTCGGCGCCTATGGTGAGGCCGGCATCGCCATCTGCAGACAGATCCTCCGGTACCTTCCCGCCGAGCTTGTCGTTGCGTCCCTGACCGAAGAGGAGGGGCAGTGGGCACTCAAGGAGCTCGAGCCCGAAACCCCCTCCTACTGCAAGGTCCGGGCCTCCTCGGGGAATATATTCGTCCGGTGGCCGCTCAAGGATATGCGACTTGCGGATATCGTCTCCTCCCCGGAGCACCTGCGGACGATGGTCGATGACAATCTCAACGAGCTGACCGAGGACATCCTGACGGCATCCACGCTGTACAGGCTTGTCACCGAGTTCAGACCGGAGATCATCGTAGACTGCATAAACACGGCGACGGCGCTCTCCTACCAGAATATCTATCACGCCTATCACACGATGGAAGGTGCCGGCGAAAGGTCGACAGACGCCGCTGACCTGCCCTATCATCTTCTTTCGGCAGTTAGCATCCCTCCCCTTATCCGGCACGTGCAGATCCTCCACGAGTCGATGAAACGGTCCGGAACCCGGCTCTATCTCAAGATAGGCACCACCGGAACAGGCGGAATGGGGCTCAATATCCCCTTCACCCATGGTGAAGAGAACCCGTCGAGGCTCCTCATGACAAAGGCCGCGACGGCCGGCGCCCACACCATGCTGCTTTACACCTTAAGCAGAACTCCGGGGTGGCCCATCATCAAGGAGATAAAACCCGCCGCGATGATCGGATGGAAGGACATAGGAAAGGGGGTCATACGACGGGGCAACAGGGGCTATCCCCTCTACGACTGCCCTGTTGAAAGAGCGTTCCGCCTGATGGAAGGATCGACCTTCTCCTATGAGGAGATGGACACGGGAGCATCCCCGGCCGGCAGACAGATCGAAGGGGTCTACATCGACACCGGTGAGAATGGCGTCTTCTCCATCGACGAGTTCAAGGCGATCACCTCCCTCGGTCTCATGGAGTTCGTCACCCCCGAGGATATCGCCCACCATGCGATCATGAACATCATCGGCATCAATTCTTCAAAGGATGTTATCGCGGCCATCGATAATTCGGTGATGGAACCGACCTTCAGGGCAGGCATCCTGCGCAGGGACGCAATCGAAGAGGCCACCCGTCTCGGCGGCGGGGGCGTCGCCTACGGCTTCCTGGGACCGAAGATGTCAAAGCTCATCACCGAATGCAAACTTATCAAACAGAGCTACGGCACCGTGGAGGATGCCCTTACCGTTACGCCCGAGCGTCTCGCCTACTCTCTGGAAAAGCTCCTCGAAGTCGATCCCGGCATGCTGAGCGCCCCCATCTCCATAGGAATACCCATCCTCCTGCCCGACGGCGAACGTCTTATCTTCGCCAGGCGGGCCGTGAAGGATAAGGGCTGGGAGGAAAGACCGTGGACCGTCACCGCCGCCAACATCGACAGATGGGCCGAGCGGGAATGGGTGGACTTGAGGCCCGCCAACATGGCGCGGTGGCAGGAAAGGTTCCGGAAGGCAAATGAGGACGCCTGCAGGTCCCCCGAGAAGCATTGCTCCCGCTTCAACCGCGGCATGCTCTTCTGGAAGAAGACAGAGGAGGGCAAGACGATCATCGATGCCGGCGAGATAACGGCCTGGGTCTTCATCAATGAGTTCGGGGGCGGCAGACCGCATGCCTACGGCGAGTCGAAGGAGATGGTGTACTTCTAGAGGAGAGGTTATAGCTGATAGGTCATGGGTGATGGGTCGAAAAAGAGAGAGATCTTTCCATTACCCATCACCTGTTACCTATCACCTGAATTTCAACCATGAAACCTCAAAAAATCAGCGAAATTCTGTGGCGCGTTGCCGGGGCGGATATGACGAACCCGCGGGACAGCGCCGTCTACCTCCTTGATCTTGGCGAGCCGGTGCTTATCGATTGCGGGTCGGGGCACGGGTTTGAACGCATGGCCGATAACATCCGGAAGGCGGGTTTCGATCCCGGCAGCATCCGTGCCCTGATCATGACCCATTGTCATGTCGACCATATCGGGGCCGCTCCTCTCGTGCGGGCACGCTTTGGCTCACAGCTCGTCATCCACGAGAAGGATGCAGAGATCCTCGAGCGCGGGGATACGCGGCTTACCGCAGCCTTCTGCTTCGATGTGGATCTCAAACCTCTTGCCGTTGACAGAAAGCTCACCGGAGAGACGGGAACACTCCGATTCGGAGCCTATGACCTCACGTGGGTCCACACACCGGGTCACACGCCGGGATCGATCTCCCTATACATGGATGTGGACGGTGAGCGAATCCTCTTCGCCCAGGATATCGGGGCTCCCCTGCTCACCGAATTCGACTGCGACCCTGAGGCCTGGCTCGAATCCATCGGCAAGCTCTTTGCCCTCAACGCAGACATCCTTTGTGACGGCCATTCCGGTGCCTACGGCCCGAAGGACGTCGTCAGACAGTATCTCGAATACTGCCTCGCTTCACAATACCAGCAGGGCTACATCGACGCAGGATGACAAACGGGGTGCCGTAACAGGACCAGATCCCCGGATATCGTGGCGTTGCCTGCCCGGTTCCTTCCGGATAACCTGAGCTTCAGGGAAAACGTCTCGGCTCCCGGACACCGGGAACGCCGGATGTTTCCCAACATGCCATCGCGTACCCCAACCGATCTCTGTCATCGAAAAGGATGACGCGGAAATTGTCAAAACAGCTATACAATAATCATAGTTTCTGCGACAGACAAGGCGGATAAGCCCGATTATCCTATAACAATGAGTATGGAGTCGCGTTCCGATGCGGCGCTCGTGTGCACTAACGATGACCGGTTGTTCCGGGAGGTGTCCCACCGAAAAGGGGGAACGTGTCGGAGATCGTGACGATCAGAAGGAGGTGAGGGCGGTCACTGTCAGGGTCGTCCGGAAGGATGAACAACGGGCTACATCCATTCTTTACAAACAAGGAGAGGGAGCTATGAAAAGAGCAGTCGTGTTGACAGTGTTGGTCGCGATAGCGACGGTTTTCCTTCTTTCCCTGGGAGCCGGCACCGTCCGGGGTCAGGCAGGCAGCGGAGGCGCCCAGGACCAGCCTGCGGCACCGGCGTGGAGGGCACAGATGGAGGCCGCGGACATCATGATATCCGAGGCGGAGAAGACCATCAAACGATGCAACGAGGAGATCGCCAGGGCACAGGAAATGAAAAAGATGGCCCAGGAGGGACAGGCCAGGGCGATGGCGGCTGGCGGGACCGCGACAGACCGGCCTCAGTATCCATGGGTGACCATGGAGAAAGCAGCGGACAAGATGATCGCGGACGCCTTGAAGACGATCGAACGCTGCGAACTGCAGATAAAGACGGGCCGGGCATTGAGGACAGAAGCGGAGAACGAGCTCAAGAAACTGGGGCAGTAAGGCACAACGGTTTTTTGGAGTCCTGACGGTTGCAGAGAGGTGAACACAGGGAGGCCTCCCGGGTTCCACGAGTCCGAGAAGGATGGTCCCCTGTGCCTCTTTGCCTTCCCGTTCCGTGTCAACTAGCCAGGGAGGACGGTATGTGCATCAAGAGACTGATTGTCTTGCTGTATGTGACGGCAGCGTTGTACGCCTGCTTCCAGGTCTTTCCGGAAGGAACGGTCGCTTCCGCGCAGACGAGCCAGTTGTCGTACTCCGACAAGCGGATACCTCTGCCCGCCTTTGAGCTGCCTCTTCCCTCGAATCAGTCCGAAAAGGATTACCTGGGTCTGTCAGGAAAGGGCAAATTCAAGGTTGGCGATATCAAGAGCCAGATCGTGATCATCGATATCTTCAGTTTTTACTGTCCGATCTGCCAGGTCCATGCTCCCCTGGTCCACGAGGTCTACGAAAAGATAGAGGCACGCGCGGACCTCAAGGATAAGATCAAAATGATAGGCATAGCGGCCACGAACACCGCCTTTGAGGCCCAGTCCTTCAAGGAAACGTACAAGATACCCTTCCCGGTCTTCCCCGACGAGGAAGGCGAGATCGCACTCCTTCTCGGCATCAAGTACACCCCCACTTTCATGGGCGTGAAAGTGGACGGCAAGGGAGCACAGGAACAGTTCTACATCCTGCCGGGGGCCTTCACGAACCCCACCCGGTTCATCGAGGACGTCTTGAAGACATCGGGATTGGAATAGGAGGCAGGCAATGCCGGCGGCTCTGAGTCTCAGGAACTGCATCGCATGCGTTCTCATCGCCGCTGGTCTTTTCGCTGCCGCGACGGCATGCGGAGAATCCGCGGCCTTCAAGGACAATATCTACGACCCGGGAAGGCTAGAGCCGAGGGACTCAACCCCCGTCTTGAAGGTCGGTGACGTCGCGCCGGATTTCACGCTTCCGTCCATAGCGGGACGCCCGGTTTCGCTCCACGACTACCGGGGCCGCAGAAACGTGGTCATCTCCTTCGTGCCGGCAGCCTGGACACCTGTCTGTTCCGATCAGTGGCCCGGCTACAACATAGTGAAGAACCTTTTCGACAGGCATGACGCGGTCCTTCTCGGCATAACCGTCGACAACATTCCCACCCTCTATGCCTGGACAAGACAGATGTCCGAAAAGGGACTGTGGTTCCCGGTACTCTCCGACTTCTACCCTCACGGAGCCGCAGCCTCGAAATACGGCGTCCTCCGTTCAAGCGGGGAATCGGAACGGGCGCTCTTCATAATTGACAAGAAGGGTGTGATCAGATACATCGACATCCACGACATAAACAAGCGACCCCGCCTGGAAGACCTGGCAAAGGCACTCCAAAACCTGCAGGACTAGCGGGATGAAGCCCGAGAGAAAGCTGGCAGCCTTGCGCTGTCCTTTACCGGCCTTCAGCCCGCAACACGCAACCGTCTTATTGTTCTGCGACCTGAAACCCGTTTATATACTGTATACTTCCTTCCCCAGTGTCTTGACCCAGTTCTGGGCCAGCACCTTCTGGGCCTCTTCGGTCCTGTCCACGCCCAAAACGACGATGGCGTTGCCCGACACCCTGCCCAGGTGGGGATAGAGGTAGTGGACATTGATCCCGGCAGCCTTGAGAGGTTTGAGCACGGCAAGCAGACCCCCGGGGTGGTCCGGGGTCTCTACGGCAAGGACGTCTGTCTCGCGCGGGTTGAAACCATTGCCCTTGAGAATGTTCTTCGCCTTCTCCGGGTCGTCAACGACGAAACGGACGGTACTGATGTCCGACGTATCGGCCACGGAGATGGCGCGGATGTTCACCCCTTCGCGCCCGAGCAACTCGCTCACGTGCGAGAGGGCACCGGGTGTATTCTCGAGGCTGATGGACAGCTGCGTGATGACCATAATCATTGCTCCTTGACGTAATTGAAGCCCGTTTCGAGGGCCTCCCTGTTCAGCTTGATCAGTTTTGACTTCCCTTCACCGAGAAGCTCGGCAAGGTTCTTTATCATGGCATCGAAGGATATTATGTTGCTCGCCCTTATCAGCGACCCGAGCATGATCATGTTGGCAACCTTTATGGTTCCCAGCTGTTCCGCAAGCTCGCTCGTGGGGATGGAAAGGACCTCTATGTCGCTTCGCGCCGATGTGGTATTCACGAGAGAGGCGTTGACGCACAGGAGCCCCCCCGACTGGAGGATATTCTGGAAACGATTGAAGGATGGCTGGTTCATGGCAACGACGAATTCCGGCTCCGAGGCCACGGGCGAGGCGATCTCCTCGTCCGAGACCACCACTGTGCAATTCGCCGTTCCGCCGCGTACCTCCACGCCATAGGATGGAAGATAGGTGACGTATCTTCCCTCCAGCATCGCCGCGTTCGCGAGGGTAAACCCCATGGAAAGAACACCCTGTCCGCCGAAACCTGAAAATATCGTCTTTGTCGTCATGAGATCTCTTTCACCACTCCCAGGGGAAACTGTTTCGTCATCACCTCATCTATCCAGCGGCATGACTCGATGGGCCCCATCTTCCAGTTCGTCGGACAGGGAGAGAGGATCTCGACGAGGGAAAACCCTTTTCCGTCAAGCTGACACTGGAATGCCTTCCTGATGGCCTTCTTTGCCTTGATGACGGCGGCAGGTTTGTTGACGGTCACCCTCTCCAGGTATGCCGTCCCGTCGAGCATGGAGAAAACCTCGCAGATCCTCACCGGGTGCCCCGCGAGGATCGGGTTCCTCCCGTTGGGCGTCGTCGTCGTTACCTGCTCCGTGAGGGTCGTCGGCGCCATCTGCCCTCCCGTCATCCCGTAAACACCGTTGTTCACGAAAATGACCGTTATCGGCTCTCCCCGGTTGGCTGCATGAAACCCCTCCGCCGTGCCTATGGCGGCAAGGTCGCCATCCCCCTGGTAGGAGAAGACGAGGTTGTCGGGCCGGACTCTCTTGATGCCGGTGGCAACCGCGGCCCCGCGGCCATGGGCCGATTCGAGCGTGTCTATGTCGAAATAGTTGTAAACGAGCATTCCGCACCCCGCGGGCGCAACACATATGGCGCTCTCCCTGAGGTTCATCTCGTCCACGACCTCCATGAGAAGCCGGTTGATTATGCCATGGCCGCAACCGGGGCAGTAATGAAAGTGGGCTTCCTTCATGGTCTTCGGTCTCGTGTATACCTTCTTCATTGCTCTTTCCTTCTGGCTGCCATGTAATAATGGCGTCCGATGATGCGGTAGAGCTCGACCGGCGTCGGGATGATCCCGCCGGGCCTGCCGTAAAAATGAATCCGTCCCTTTCCCGCCAGCGCCAGTCTGACATCCTCGATCATCTGACCCGCGCTCATCTCGAAAACGAAGAAGTCCTGGACCGTCTTCGCGAGCTCCTGCAAGATGGCGGCGGGGAAAGGCCATGCCGTGATGGGCCGCACCATGCCTACCTTCATGTTCTCCTGGCGGAGCCGTTTGATGGCGCCCTTAACGATCCGGGCTCCGATACCGTATGCAATGACGATCATCTCGGCATCGTCCGTCAGGAACGTCTCGTAGCGGACCTCGTTCTGCTCCATCCGCTGGTATTTTCTGACGAGCTTCCAGTTGTGCTCCTCTTCTTCCTTCGTGTCGAAAAGAAGGGACCTGACCATGCGCGAGGGCCGTCCCTTCGCTCCCGTCAGTGTGTAGTCCTTCGGGTATTCTCCCGGGGGCTTGATGTTGTCGAAACTGACGGGCTCCATCATCTGGCCCAGCATGCCGTCCCCGAGGATGACCACGGGGTTTCGGTATTGGTCGGCAAGATCAAAGGCAAGCGGAACCACCTCTGTCAGCTCCTGGACCGAGCCGGGAGCGAGGACTATCGTTCTGTAATCACCGTGACCGCCTCCGCGGGTGGCCTGAAGGTAGTCCGACTGGGCGGGCGAGATGTTACCCATGCCGGGGCCGCCGCGGACCATATCGACGACGACGGCGGGCAACTCGTCGGCGGCAAGATAGGATATTCCCTCCTGCTTGAGGCTCATGCCGGGGCTGCTCGAGGACGTCATTGCCCGAGCGCCGGCGACGGACGCGCCAAGGACCATATTGATGGCTGCTATCTCGCTTTCGGACTGGATGAAGACCCTCCCCAGCTCGCCCATTCTCTTGGCCATGTATTCCGTCAATTCGTTCTGGGGCGTAATGGGGTATCCGAAATAACAGGTGCAGCCCGAAAGGATTGCCGCCTCTCCAAGGGCAGCGTTACCGCTCATGAGCTTTTTCAACTCTTCATCACCTCTATCGCTACTTCAGGACACATGACGGCACAGGTACCGCACCCGGTGCATTGTGTTCCGTCATCGAAAGCGGCCACAAAGTAGCCTTTTGCGTTGAGCCTGTCGGAAAGCCTGATGATCTTCGAGGGACAGAACTCGATGCACAGCCCGCACCCCTTGCAGCGTTCCTGATCAATACTGATCGTACCTTTCATGGAAGACCAACCACCTCATTAGATTGAAAAGCGTTTAAGATTAGCCCACGGGGATGCGCTTGTCAACTTTTTTATGGACGAGGTTGCCCGCCTCAGCCCCACCCCGCAGCCCACCGAATTAAGTTGCAAACGCCACCGGTTCCTTCTATATTAATTCATACGCAGAATGACAATCATGTGTGGCTGCGGGGAAGACGGGAACATTATGCCTCTCTGTGACACATATCATTTGGTGGTGCTTTTTTCGATCTCGACGGATCCCTTTTCAAGGCTCAAGCCTTGAAAAGCAAGGCGGAACATTTCTGTTGCATTTGCCGGGGCATCTGTCTTAAGGTTTTATGAATGGAATTAAGGCATATCGAGACATTTCTCAAGATCGCCGAGCTCAGGAGTTTTACAAGGGCGGCGGATGAGCTTTGCATAACCCAGCCTACCGTAAGCAAACAGATCGTCGATCTCGAGCGTTTTTTCGACGTCAGGCTCATAGACCGGACGAAACGGACGGTAACCCTGACAAAGGCCGGGGAAATCCTTCTCCAGTACGCGATGGACATCGTCAACCTCAAGAAGGACACCGTCGAGGCCATAGCGTCATTTCGGGGGCTCAAGAAGGGTAAGATGACCCTCGGGGCGAGCACCATTCCGGGCATCTACATCATGCCCCGCCTTCTGTGCACCTTTAAGGAGCGCTATGGGGGCATCAGCTTCGAACTCGTCATATCCGATACCAAGGACATTCTTGAAAAGATGGAGAACGGCCTTCTCGACATGGGAGTGGTCGGCGCAAGAAGCGAAACGAACAAGGTCGACTTCAAAAAATTCATCGACGACACCATAATCTTCATAGCCCCGCCCGGCTATCCGGGAACGATGACGCTTGCGGAGCTCATGGACCGGCCGGTCATCGCGCGAGAGAGGGGTTCCGCTACGCGCAACACCGTCGAGGCGGCTCTGGCAAGGCTCAAGGATTTCCGGAAGGGAGGTTTCACGGTGGCAGCGGAGCTGTCCGACAACGAGGCTATCAAACAGGCCGTCATGAACGGCATGGGAATGGCCTACATATCGCGCATCGCCGCGGCCGGCGAGATTGCCGCGGGAACGCTCAGGGAGGTATCCGTCCAGGGCCTGCCCGAGATAAAAAGGTCCTTCTTCACGATCACCCGAAAAGGAAAGACGATCCTTCCGCAGGTGAAGGTTCTCATGGAAATAATCGACAAATGGAGAAAAGATGAAAAAGCATAGCTTCATGGCCATCATGTCCGCTTTTGCGGTCATGCTGATGCTGGCCCCGGTATCTCAGGCCAAGGTCTACCTGACCATTACCGGCGAAACCTTCAAGAAGATCACCATCGGCGTGCCCCATTTCAAGGGAGAAAAAACGGACGGGTCTTCCCTGGAGATGAGCGATCTTCTGAGCAAGGACCTGGATTTTTCGGGGTTCTTCATCACGGCGCCCGCCTCTCTCATCGATAGGGAACTTCTCGATGAGGGCGTGGAGAAGGGAGAGGTCAAGTTCGCCTCCTGGCGTTCCATCGGGATTGACATCGTCTGCAAAGGGCGTGTCTCGGTCGCGAACGGCGAGTTGACCCTGGAGGCCTTTGTTTATGATACTCTCGACGGGTCGATGGTGCTGGCGAAGCGCTACAAGGCCAGACAGAACGAGTGGAGGCGGGTGACGCACCGGCTCGCCGACGACATTATCTTTGCCGTCACCGGCGAAAAGGGCATCATGAGTTCCCGCGTACTCTTCACGGCGGGCCGCAGGAACCTGAAAGAGGTTTATCTGTCGGACTTTGACGGGCAGAACGTGACGCGTCTGACCAATTACAGGAGCATCACGCTTTCGCCGTCGTTGTCTCCGAACGGGAAATATCTTGCCTACACATCCTACCGGGAGGGAAAACCCAACCTGTACGTCACTGATTTCGACAAGAAGAATGAGATATTCGTCGACCGTTCGGAAGGTATGAAGATCGGCACGTCATGGCTCAATAACTCGACGCTTGTCTATTCCCACACGTCGGGCAAAACATCGACCATATATGCCTTCGACGTGGGGAGCCGCAGCAAGAAGGTGCTCGTGCAGCGCGACGGCATACTCACTTCACCAACGGTCTCGCCCAACGGCTCCCAGCTCATCTTCGTATCCAATATGTTTGGAACCCCCCAGATCTTCTCCAAGGCTCTGCCGTCAGGCGAACCGAAGAGACTCACCTATCACGGAAGGTATAACAGCGCCCCGACTTTCTCGCCCAAGGGCGACCTCATTGCTTTCGTGGCGAACATGTCGGGGGGCTTCGAGATATGCACGATGAATGCGGACGGTTCGAACCAGCGCGTGCTCACGAACGACGGCACAGTGAACGATTCACCGCAGTTCTCGGCCTGTGGCCGCTATATCATCTATACGTCCTTGAAGGGAGGCGTCAACAGGCTTAATATCATGCTCTTTAACGGCGACAACAAAAGGACGCTGCGCTTTACCGATTTTGCCGAGGAACAACCGAGATTTGTGCCATAGGGCAGGGGGCGAAGAGGGGATAGAAAGAGGAAGGGCACAACACAAAACGGGGAGGATTTATGAAAAAGATTCTGATTCTTCTGGTGGCATTGGTCTTCGTTGCCGTCGGGTGTGCTCCGAAGGCGGTTCAGACCACGCCCCCCGCGACGAGCGCAACCGACAGGTCCCTGTCCGACAAGGATAGGGACAGGACGGGCATCACCGAAGAAGAACTCGCGAAGGCGGAACGCGACCGGCTCCTGAGAGAACAGGAACGCCTCGCCGGAATACTCAAGGACGTTTACTTCGATTTCGACAGCTACACCGTGAGCAGTTCGGAGTTGGCCAAGATAGAGGGTGTGGGCTCCTTCATGAAAGAGGACGGGAGCGTGAGGATCGTCATTGAAGGCCACTGCGACGAACGGGGCACCGTCGACTACAACCTTGCGCTGGGACAGAAGAGAGCCGAAGCTGTAAAGGCGTACCTTCTCAAGCTCGGCATAGACGGCGGCCGGGTCCGCACGATATCCTACGGCAAGGAACTTCCCATTGATGCCGGCAAGACCGAGGATGCATGGGCAAGGAACAGGCGGGCCCATTTCAAGCTCGACCGGAAGGGGTGAACCATGGATTACAGTTATATCAACGGCCGCAAGGAGTCTCGTCCCCTTACCACCTTTCCCGGAGGTCTTCTGGCATTGGCCATCCTCTGCGCCGCTCTTCTGGGAGGTTGCGTGACCACGGAAGAGGCGACGAAGCTCCAGGGAAACATGAGCACCCTCCAGGGAGACTTCTATCAATTCCGGCAGGACACGGATGCGCGGCTCTCCAGGATAGAGAAAGAACAGGAGAACCTCGGCAAGCAGGTCGTCAACATGTACTCTTCGGTGGACACCCGCGACGAGAAGATACGTACCATCATGGGAAAGCTTGATGAGCTCGACTACCAGATCAAGACCTACTGGGCGGAAACAAAGACCATGGCAGCCGTGAAGCGCACTCCCGAACAGCAGTTGCCTCCGATATCCGCCAAGGACCCCAAGGGACCCGAGAAGGCACCGAAGACGGATGCACGGTACGAGGAGGCATACAAGGAGGCATTCGAGAGCTTTCAGCGCGGACAGTACGAAGATGCTGTGACCAGATTCACGGCCTTCAGCGAGACATACAGCGGCACGCCTCTCGCGTCCAATGCCTTCTACTGGATCGGCGAGTGCTACATGAACCTCAAGAACTACGACAAGGCGATACTCTATTTCCAGGAAGTCATAGACAAATATCCCAAGAGCGAAAAGGCTCCGAGGGCCCTGCTTTCACAGGCTGAGGCTTTCCGGCTGACCAATGACAAGAAAAGCTCTACCACCCTGCTGAAAAGGGTGATAGAGCTTTATCCGAAAAGCGAAGAGGCCGTTATAGCGGAACGGAAGCTCCGCAACCCCTAGTTTGCCAGTTCCGGAAGAACTTCCTCCTCAGGAAGTTCTTCCGGCTTATCCAAAACATTCATATCGTAATTCCGGTATTTCGGGTAACCTGTCCCGGCGGGGATGATCCGGCCCATGATGACGTTCTCTTTCAGACCCCTCAGGTAGTCGACCCTGCCCTCGATGGACGCCTGCGTCAACACCTTTGTGGTATCCTGGAAGCTTGCCGCCGAGATGAAGCTGTCCGTGATCAGTGAGGCCTTCGTAATGCCGAGGAAGAGAGGCTCCGCCTGAGCGGGCTTGCCGCCTTCCGCCAGGACGCGCCTGTTTTCCTCTTCGAAGACCCACCATTCCACGTAATCGTCGATTATGAAATTGGTGTCCCCTATATCCTTTATCCGCACCCTCTTGAGCATCTGCCGCACGATCGTCTCGATGTGCTTGTCGTTTATCTTGACACCCTGGAGCTGATAGACCTCCTGGATCTCGTCGACGAGATACCGTGCAAGGTCCTTGATACCGAGTATCCTTAAGACGTCATGGGGGTTCACGGGACCATCCATGAGCGGCTCACCGGCCCTGACATAATCGCCCTCGTGGACGATGACGTGTTTGCCCCGCGGTATGGTGTATTTCCTTGGCTCACCGTGCACGGTGTCGGGGGTCACGACGATCTCCCTCTTCCCTTTGGCCATCTTGCCGAAGGTGACGACGCCGTTGATCTCGGTGACGATGGCGTTCTCCTTGGGCTTGCGTGCTTCGAAAAGCTCGGCGACACGGGGAAGACCGCCGGTGATGTCCTTTGTCTTTGTGGTCTCACGAGGCATCTTGGAAATGACATCGCCCGCGAAGATCTCGTCACCCTCATTGACAACGATGTGTGCCCCTATGGGGAGTATGTATCGGGCGGGGCTCGTCGACCCGGGGATCATCTTCGTCCTGCCCTTCTCGTCCTTGATGGATATCCTCGGGCGGAGCTCCGGGTTCTTCGGCTCGATGATGACCCTGTATGAAAGCCCCGTCACCTCGTCCTTGCTCTCCTGCATGGTCTCGCCTTCGAATATGTCGCCGTATTTGATCTTACCGGTCTCTTCCGAGAGTATGGGGATGGTGTAGGGATCCCATTCGGCCAGCGTCTCTCCCTCTTCGACCGTCTGTCCGTCGCTGACCCTGAGCTTCGCCCCGTAGATGATGGAGTAGCGCTCTCTTTCCCTTCCCGCATCGTCCACAATGGCGATCTCGCCGTTGCGGTTCATCACGACGGGGACACCCTCCCGGTTGAGGATGGCTCTTACATTGATGAACTTGACAATGCCGTCGTTCCTCGTTTCCAGCGTCGACTGCTCGACCCTTCTCGACGCGGCGCCACCGATGTGGAAGGTCCTCATCGTGAGCTGCGTACCGGGCTCGCCGATCGACTGCGCCGCGATGATACCCACGGCCTCGCCGATGCTCACCAGTCGCCCGCGCGCGAGGTCGCGGCCGTAGCAGAGCACGCAGACACCCCTTCTCGCCCGGCAGGTAAGCACGGAGCGTATCTTCACCCTTTCAAAACCGGCCTCCTCGATGAGCTTGAGGTGGTGTTCTGTTATCTCTTCGTTTTTACGGACTATGATGGCACCGTCGGGGTCCTTCATATCCTCAAACGAAACCCTGCCAAGGATACGTGCGTCGAGACGTTCGATAACCTCACCGCCCTCGATAAGGGACCCGATCTCGATGTAGTCAAAGGTCCCGCAGTCATGCTCCGATACAACCACATCCTGGGCAACGTCGACAAGCCTTCTCGTAAGGTAGCCGGAGTTGGCCGTCTTGAGGGCCGTGTCGGCAAGACCCTTCCGCGCTCCATGCGTCGATATGAAGTACTGGAGGACGTCGAGTCCCTCGCGGAAATTACTCGTGATCGGCGTTTCCATGATCTCGCCGGAAGGTTTGGCCATGAGGCCCCTCATGCCGGCAAGCTGCCTGATCTGCTGGGCGTTGCCTCTCGCGCCGGAGTGGGCCATGATGAAGATCGGGTTCAGACTGTTCTGGTGCTCCGGCTTGCCGTTTGCCCCGATAACGGGTTTTCCCGACATGTCGAGGACGATATCGGAGGCGAGTTCGTCCATCAGCGCCTTGGCTATCTCTTCCGTCACGTTCGCCCATATGTCAATGACCTGGTTGTACCGCTCGCCGTCCGTTATGAGACCCTCCCGGTACTGGTTCTGAACGGTTTTCGCGGCCTCTTCAGCCTTTTCTATGAGTATCTTCTTTTTCTGGGGAATCTTCATGTCGTCGATGGATATGGAGATGCCGCCAAGCGTCGCGTAGTAATAACCGAGGTCTTTCAACCTGTCGGAAAGGATAACGGTACACTTCTCCCCGGCATCGCGGTAGCATTTGTCGACGAGTGACGCGATGGTCTTCTTGTCCATGATGGTATTTATGTTCGAGAACATGTCCTTAAGGACGGTGTCCCTCTTCGGCTGGGGGAGTTCCATAAGAGCGTCCTGCACAACATCCCTGAGGATTATCCTCCCGGGTGTGGTGTTTACCATCTCACCGTTGAGGCGCACCCTTATCCTCGCATGGAGGTCGATCTCTCCCGAGTCGTAGGCCACGCGGACCTCCTCGGAATCGGAGAAGATCTTGTTCTCTCCCCTGCGGTACTTCCGGTCGATAGTCAGGTAATAGAGCCCGAGGACTATGTCCTGCGTGGGCACTATGATGGGTTTGCCGTTGGCAGGAGAAAGGATATTGTTCGTGGACATCATGAGCACCCTGGCCTCGGTCTGGGCCTCGGTGGACAACGGCACATGGACCGCCATCTGGTCACCGTCGAAGTCCGCGTTGTACGCGGGGCAGACCAGGGGGTGAAGTTGGATGGCCTTGCCGTCAATGAGCTGCGGTTCGAAGGCCTGTATGCCGAGCCGGTGGAGCGTGGGTGCCCTGTTGAGAAGGACGGGATGCTCCTTGATCACCTCTTCCAGGACGTCCCAGACCTCGGGCCTTTCCTTCTCAACGATCTTCTTCGCGTTCTTGATCGTCGTCGCGTAGCCCTTCCTGATGAGACGGTTGTACACGAAGGGTTTGAAGAGCTCCAGCGCCATGTATTTCGGGAGACCGCACTGGTGAAGCCTCAGTTCGGGGCCGACAACGATGACTGAACGGCCTGAATAGTCGACACGTTTGCCCAGAAGGTTCTGACGGAACCTTCCCTGTTTGCCGCGAAGCATGTCGCTTAGCGATTTCAGGGGGCGCTTGCTTGCCCCGGTTACGACCCTGCCCCGCTTCGAGTTGTCGAAGAGGGCGTCGACCGCCTCCTGGAGCATCCTCTTCTCATTCCTTATGATGATCTCCGGTGCGTTCAGCTCCATGAGCCTCTTGAGACGGTTGTTCCTGTTGATGACACGCCGGTAGAGGTCGTTGAGATCGCTCGTGGCGAAACGCCCGCCGTCGAGGGGAACGAGCGGCCTCAATTCCGGGGGCAGTACGGGGACGATATCGAGTATCATCCACTCCGGCCTCACTCCGGAGACCTTGAAGGCGTCAACCACTTTCAGGCGCCGCGCTATCTTCTTCTTCTTCGCGTCGCTCGACGTGTCGCGCATGTCGATGCGCAGCGTTTTCCCAAGCTCGTCCACGTTTATCTTCTTGAGGCATTCCCTGATGGCCTCCGCCCCTATGCCGCCGACAAAACTCTCGCCGTATTTTTCGCGGGCCTCGATATACTTCTCCTCACTAATGATCTCGCAGAAGCTGTAAGGGGAATCGCCGGGCTCGATGACAATGTACATCTCAAAGTAGAGGACCCGCTCCACTTCCTTTATGGTGAGTTCAAGAAGCGTACCGATCTTGCTCGGCATGCTCTTCAAAAACCAGATGTGGGCCACGGGGCAGGCAAGCTTGATGTGCCCCATGCGCTCGCGCCGCACCTTGGACTGAATGACCTCGACACCACACTTTTCGCAAATGATGCCCCGATGTTTCATCCTCTTGTATTTGCCGCAGATGCACTCATAGTCCTTGACGGGGCCGAATATCTTGGCGCAGAACAGGCCGTCCCGCTCGGGTTTGAAGGTGCGGTAGTTTATGGTCTCGGGCTTCTTCACTTCTCCATAGGACCACTTTTCGATCAGCTCCGGTGATGCCAGGGAGATCTTGATCGCCATGTAGCTCAACGGGTCCCGCTGTTTGTCTGATTTAAAATATTCTTCCAAGGTTGTTCCTCCTTGTTACTCTTCTTTAAGGAGCTCTACGTCGATGCAGAGGCCCTGCAGTTCCTTGACCAGAACGTTGAATGACTCCGGCAGGTTGGGCTCAAGGACATCCTCGCCCTTGACGATTGCCTCATAGGCCCTGATCCTTCCATTGACGTCGTCGGACTTGATGGTAAGGAATTCCTGCAGCGAGTAGGCTGCTCCGTACCCTTCGAGGGCCCAGACCTCCATCTCACCCAGCCTCTGGCCGCCGAACTGTGCCTTGCCGCCAAGGGGCTGCTGGGTCACAAGCGAGTAAGGGCCGATCGACCGTGCATGTATCTTGTCGTCGACGAGATGGTGGAGCTTCAAAAAGTACATGTTCCCAATGGTTATGTTATGGTGAAAGGCTTGACCGGTCCTGCCGTCAAACAGGGTCGTCTGACGCGAATCCGCAAGACCTGCTATCTTGAAGAACTCCCTTATCTCCTCCTCCTTCGCGGAGTCAAAGACGGGAACGGCGATGTTCACGCCCTTCCTCATCGCCTCCGCCAGGGAAGCGATCTCCTCGTCGTCAAGACGGTCGATGACACCTTTGAGCTCGTTGTTGGAAAAGGCCTTCTTCAGGAGCTTCTTGACGGCCTGGGAATCGGCAAGGCTCTGGTAGTAGCTGTCCACCATTTCGCCGATGCGCTTGCCCATCTCCTTTGCTGCCCAACCCAGGTGGGTCTCCAGGATCTGGCCCGCATTCATACGGGAGGGAACGCCAAGGGGGTTGAGAACGATGTCGATGGGCGTCCCGTCGTCGGTAAAGGGCATGTCCTCCTCGGGGAGGATAACGGAGACGATGCCCTTGTTCCCGTGGCGACCCGAGATCTTGTCGCCCACGGCGACCTTCCGTTTCATGGCAACGTAGACCTTGATGGTCTTGATAACGCCCGGAGGCAGTTCGTCGCCCTTCTTTATCTTGTTGATCTTGTCCTCATATATGATGTGGATGAGTTCGACCTGGTTCTCCTTGCTCTCCACGAGCTTCGCCAGCTTCGCTTCCAGTTCCTCGTCCCCGAACTGCATCTCCTTGAGCCTGTCGAAGCCCAGTGAGCCTACCTTCTCCTTCGTGAGGGCCTCACCCTTCTTGAACAGGACCTTTCCCTTGCTGTCCTTTACATCGGCGGCAACGGCCCTGCCTTCCAGCAGTTCCGCCATCTTCGCCTTCTTGCTGTCAAGGATGATCTTTGTCTGGTCTTCCTGATCCTTCAGGATATTCGATATCTCCTTGTCCTCGATGTCGCGGCTCCGGTCGTCTTTGTCGATGCCTCTTCTCGACAGAACCTTGACGTCTATTATGATCCCCTCTATGCCGTGGGGGACCCTGAGGCTCGTGTCCTTGACATCCCCGGCCTTCTCGCCGAAGATGGCCCTGAGCAGCTTCTCCTCGGGGGTAAGCTGGGTTTCGCCCTTGGGCGTGACCTTGCCGACGAGTATGTCGCCCGGTTTGACCGTCGCCCCTATCCTGACAATACCGCTCTCGTCGAGGTCCTTCAGCGCATCGTCGCCAACATTGGGAATATCCCTCGTCACCTCTTCCTTGCCGAGTTTCGTGTCGCGGACCACGCATTCAAGCTCTTCGATGTGGATCGATGTAAAGACGTCTTCCTTTACCAGCCGCTCGTTGATGAGAACGGAATCCTCGTAATTGTACCCTCTCCAGGGCATGAATGCGACCATGACGTTCTTGCCGAGGGCCAGTTCGCCCCTGTCCGTCGAGGGGCCGTCGGCGAGGACATCGCCTTTCTTCACGAAATCACCTTCTCTGACGACCACGCGCTGGTTGATGCAGGTATCCTGGTTCGAACGCCGGAACTTGAGCAGTTTGTAGACATCTATCTTTGTGGCCGTCTCGTCGTGGCCTTTCTTCTCTTCGTACTTCAGGATGATGCGGCTCGCATCGACGCTCTCGATGATTCCATCGTGACGGGCCATGATCGTAACGCGGGAGTCCCTGCCGACAACACGTTCCATCCCGGTGCCGATGATGGGGGCCTCGGTGGTCAGAAGCGGTACCGCCTGACGCTGCATGTTGGAGCCCATGAGCGCCCTGTTGGCGTCGTCATGTTCGAGAAAGGGGATGAGTGCCGCCGAGGCGCTGACAAGCTGCTTCGGGGACACGTCCATGAATTCCACCTGGTCGGGGCTGACGAGGAACACGCTGCCGCCCTTCTGAGCGGGGATAAGCTCGCCCAGAAGCCTGCCCTCTTTATCCACCGGGGCGTTGGCCTGGGCAATATAGTACTGCTCCTCCTCGAGAGCGCTCAGGTATTTGACGTTGTCGGTAACTTTCTTGTTCTCAACCTGTCGATACGGCGCTTCGATAAAACCGAACTCGTTGACCTTCGCAAAGGTGGACAACGAGGCAATAAGACCGATATTGGGACCTTCGGGAGTCTCAATGGGACATATCCTTCCATAGTGGGTGGGATGGACGTCGCGCACCTCAAAACCGGCCCTTTCGCGCGTGAGACCTCCGGGGCCCAGCGCCGAGAGCCTGCGCTTGTGAGTGATCTCGCTCAAGGGGTTCGTCTGGTCCATGAACTGGGAGAGCTGGCTGGAGGCAAAGAAGTCCTTGACCGCGGTGGCCACCGGCTTGGGATTGACAAGGTCATGGGGCATGAGCGTTTCCATCTCGGGAAAGGTCAGCCTCTCCTTGATGGCGCGCTCCATGCGCACAAGACCCATTCTGAACTGATTCTCGAGGAGTTCGCCCACCGTGCGGACCCTCCTGTTGCCGAGGTGGTCGATATCATCTCCCGGTCCGCGGGCATCCTTGAGCTTCAGGAGCTGGCGCACAACTTCGATGATATCCTCCCTCCGGAGGATTGTCGTGTCGAGGGCCACGTCGATACTGAGGCGATGGTTGATCTTGAGCCTGCCGACCCGGGAAAGATCGTACCTCTCAGGGCTGAAGAACATATTCTGTATCAATGTCTCGGCGAATTCGATGGTAGGCGGATCGCCGGGCCTCAGTTTGCGGTATATCTCGATGAGGGCGTCTTCCTTCGTGACGACCTTATCGATATTGAGAGTGTTCCGCAGGGACGGACTCACGTTGAGGTTGTCTATGAAAAGGATCTCGAAGCTCTTTGCCTTCTTCTCGATAAGGCTCTCAAGATCTTCCGCCGTCAACTCCTTGTTTATGGGTATGAAAACCTCTTTGGTTCTGGGGTCGATGATGTCGCCCGAGGTGATCTTGCCGATGATGTCCTCGTCGCTGACGGGGATCGCCTGGATACCGGCCTGCTCCATCTTCTTGATGACGGCCTTCGTTATCTTCTTGTGCTTCTTTACGAGCACCTCGGCGGTCTTTTCGTTGACGATGTCCGAGGGCGCCTTCTGGCCCACGAGCAAGGCAAGCGGGGTTTCCTTGAACAACCGCCCGTCCTTGACGACGATCGTCTCTTTCTCGTAGAAATAGTCGAGGATCTCTTTTTCCGAGTAGCCCAGCGCCTTGAGGAAGAGGGTAACGGGTATCTTCTTCTTCTTGTCGATCCTGACATAAACGAGTTCCTTGTGATCGAATTCGAAATCGAGCCAGGAACCGCGATAGGGTATGACGCGCGCAGTGTACGACAGATTTCCGCCGATGGTGGTCTTGCTCTGGTCCGTGTCGAAATAGACGCCCGGCGACCGGTGAAGCTGGCTGACGATGACCCGTTCCGTGCCATTTATGATAAAGGTTCCCCGCTCCGTCATGAGCGGAATCTCCCCGAAATAGACATCCTGTTCCTTGACGGCGCGTATGTCACGCGCCTTCGTATCGGCATCTATGTTCCACACAACGAGACGGATGGTGACCTTCATGGGGGCGGCATAGGTGAGACCCCTGACAATGCACTCCTCCTCGGAGTTCTTGGGATCGCCCATATCGTACTTCACGAACTCCAGGGTGGTCGTCTCATGTGAATCCTTTATGGGAAAGACGCTGTTGAACACGGCCTCAAGGCCTATCGCGTCTCTCTTGTCCGGCGCGATGTCCTTCTGCAAGAACTTCTCGTAGGAATCAAGCTGGATCTCGATGAGATTCGGTATCTCGAGAACCTCCTTGATCTTTCCGTAATTCTTCCGGAATATCCTGTTATGGAAGGTTTCTTTCATAGATCATTTCACCTCATTTGGGTGTTGAAACTGAAGACAGGGATCCAGTATGAGGCTTGCCGCTTCATAACCGGACCCCTGTTTCCTGCACAATTGTTTTTTAGTCAACCTTAACCTGTCCGCTGACTTCTTCAAGCTGTTTCTTGATGTTGGCAGCTTCGTCTTTGGAGACAGCTTCTTTAACCGCTTTGGGCACTCCTTCCACAAGGTCTTTGGCTTCCTTGAGCCCGAGCCCCGTAATGGCACGGACGACCTTGATGACCTGGATCTTCTTGTCCGCTTCGTATCCCGTCAGAGTGACGTTAAACTCGGTCTTCTCTTCCGCAGCTTCCGCTGCCGGGGCTGCCGCTGCCGCACCCGGGGCCGCGGCCATCATGGGCATCGCCGCCTGGACACCGAACTTGTCTTCCAACTCCTTGACGAACTCGGAGAGTTCGAGCACTGTCATATTCTCAATAAACTGGATCACTTCTTCCCGTGAAATACTCATTATATCAATTCCTCCTTTATGCCTGTTCTTTTTGTGCCTTGATCGAATTAAGCACCAGCATTAGCTTGTTCAGATTCCCCGACAACGCGTAAACGAGCCTCGTCGGCTGACCCTTGAGAAGGCCGACCAACTTGCCGAGAAGCACGTCTCTCGACGGAAGCGTCGCGAGCCTCTGGATCTCTTCCGGTGTGACCGTGCGGCTGCCGATGTAGCCCGCTTTCATCTTCAGGTTGGGAATCTCTCTGGCCAGGCCGGCAATAACCTTTGCCGGGCCGATCGGGTCACCGTTCGTGCAGATGATCGCGTTGGGACCATCGAACTTGTCATAGAGAGCCTCTGCCTTCGTGCCTTTCGAGGCAATTCTGAGCAGGGTGTTCTTGACAACGGTGAATTCAGTGCCGACGCCGCGCAGTTCCCTTCTGAGCTTTGTCATCTGGGCCACGTTCAGGCCGCTGAAGTCGGCCAGGAAAAGGCAGTCCAGCTCTTTGAGCTTTGACCCCAGTTCCTCAACAACCTTTGTCTTCTTTTGCCGTTCCAATGGTTTCTGTCCCTCCTTTCTGTGGAATATGTATGGAAAGTCAGGGAGACCATGCTAATTGAAAAGTCTCGGCAGGCCGTCCTCGTTTACTGACGCTTATCCTCAAGCGTCACACCTGCTTTCTCTGACCTTTTCCCTATTTCGTCAGGCTTCGCGCATATGAGGGGTCGATCTTTATACCAGGGCTCATCGTGGTACTGACCGCCATTCCCTTTACGTACGTTCCTTTGCTTGTGGGCGGTTTGAGCCGGATAACCGCATCGAGGAGTGAGTTGAGATTCTCAAGAAGCTTCTCTTTTCCAAAACTTATCTTTCCAACGGGAACATGAAGGTTGCCTGCCTTGTCCACTCTGAACTCGACCCGCCCGGCCTTCATCTCCTTTACTGTTTTCGCGATATCGAAGGTCACCGTTCCGACCTTGGGATTCGGCATGAGACCCCTCGGACCCAGGATCTTTCCAAGCTTGCTGACCATGCCCATGACATCGGGGGTTGCGATAGCCTTGTCGAACTCCATCCATCCCTTCTGGATCTTCTCGATAAGGTCCTCGGCGCCCACAACGTCGGCTCCCGACTCCTGTGCCTCTTTTTCCTTCTCGCCCTTCGCGAAGACAAGGACACGGACCGACTTGCCCAGTCCGTTTGGAAGGGCCACACTGCCACGGACCATCTGGTCGGCATGACGGGGGTCCACACCCAGTCTCAGGGCAAGTTCGACGGTCTCGTCGAACTTCGCATAAGCAACCTGCGGCAGGATGTCCAGAGCCTCGTCCATCTCATAACGTTTTTCGCGATCGATCTTCTTTCTCGCTTCGACATATTTCTTTGCAAGTGCCATTCTATTTTCACCTCTTCGTTATACTGACGTCAGCACGCTGTCGTGCACGTGCCAGGCGCCGTTTCATATCATCCTTCGACGACCTCGAGACCCATGCTTCTCACCGAGCCCTCGATGATCTTCATGGCCCCTTCAAGGTCCTTGGCGTTGAGGTCGACCATCTTGAGCTGGGCGATCTCCTGCACCGAGGATTTCGTTATCGAACCCACCGTTTCTTTCCTGGGAGCGTGGGCACCCTTTGCCAGTTTCGCCGCCTTCTTGATGAGAAATGACGCAGGCGGTGTCTTCGTCACAAAGGTAAAGGTCCTGTCCGAAAATATCGTGATCAGGGCAGGTATGATGGTACCTTCCTGGCTCTTGGTCCTTTCGTTGAAGGCCTTGCAGAACTCCATGATGTTGACGCCGTGCTGGCCAAGCGCGGGGCCGACCGGAGGCGAAGGGGTAGCCTGACCGGCCTGCAACTGGAGTTTTACCAATGCGATGACTTTCTTTGCCATTTCTTATGCTCCTTCATATTTTCTCTATCTGGATAAAATCAAGCTCCACCGGCGTCGTCCTGCCGAAGATATTCAGAAGGACCTTCACTTTGCCCTTTTCAGGTTTTATCTCCTCGACACTGCCGGTAAAATTGGTGAAAGGCCCCTCGGTGACCTTGATGCCGTCACCCTTCTCGAACCTGATCTTGGGCTTGATCTTTCCCTTACCTTCCTGAATCGCGTTGATGATATCATTTACTTCCTTCTCGGGCAGGGCGGGGGGGTTCATCTTGTCGTAGCCGACAAAGCCCGTCACCTTCGGTGTGTTGCGCACAAAATGCCAGGTTGTGTCATTCATGACCATGTTGACGATTATGTATCCCGGGAAGACGGTCCTCTGGGATTTCTTCACCTGTCCCTTGACCTTCTCCATGATGATCTCGGAAGGGACTATGATGTCCCCGAAATACTCCTCCATCTTCGTGATCTTGATGTTCTCTTCCAACATCTCCTTCACTTTCTGTTCGTATCCCGAATAGGTGTGGACAACATACCATTTCTTATCCATTGAGTTTTCCACCGGTCCTTACCGTATGAGGGCCTGGACGATCTTCGCGAGGCCAATGTCGACTACGCCGAGAAAGAGTGCCGCGACGATCACTGTGATGAGAACGATGTATGTTCCCTTTATGGCATCCTTCCTTGACGGCCAGGTAACCCTCTTCCCTTCGTGATACACTTCCCGGAAATAATCCTTAACGGGCTCGAGCTTACTCTTGAGATCCATTCAGTTCACCGTATTTATCAGGCCAGGAGGGATTCGAACCCCCAACACCCGGATTTGGAGTCCGGTGCTCTATCCGTTAGAGCTACTGGCCTTTGTATGCTATTTCGTCTCCTTATGGCTTGTGTGCTTCCTGCAGGAGTTGCAGTATTTCTTCAACTCAAGCCTGTCAGGGGTCTTCTGCTTGTTCTTCGTCGTTGTGTAGTTGCGTCTTTTGCATTCCCCGCAAGCCAATATAACAAGTTGCCGCATTGTAATTCCCCTTTATTCGATTATCTCGGTGACGACTCCGGCACCGACTGTCTTGCCGCCCTCGCGGATGGCGAAACGGAGTTCCTTTTCCAGTGCGATGGGGGTGACGAGCTCGACGGAGAGCGTCACGTTGTCGCCGGGCATGACCATCTCCACGCCGTCAGGCAGCTTTGCCACGCCCGTCACGTCCGTGGTCCTCAGGTAGAACTGGGGACGGTAGCCGGAAAAGAAGGGTGTGTGGCGCCCGCCCTCTTCCTTCGTAAGGATGTAGACCTCACCCTTGAACTTCGTGTGGGGGGTGATGGAGCCGGGCTTCGCGATGACCTGGCCGCGCTCCACCTCGTCCTTCTTGGTGCCCCGAAGCAGGAGGCCCACGTTGTCACCGGCCATGCCGGAATCGAGGATCTTGCGGAACATCTCCACGGAGGTGGTGACGGTCTTCTGGGTGGGACGGAAGCCGATGATCTCCACCTCGTCGCCGGGCTTGATGACGCCCCTCTCGATCCTGCCCGTCACGACGGTGCCGCGGCCGGAGATGGTGAAGACGTCCTCCACGGGCATGAGGAAGGGCTTGTCGGTGTCACGGGCCGGCTCGGGGACGTAGGAGTCGACGGCGGCCATGAGCTCGTAGATGCTCTTGCAGTCCGGGCAGTTCGGGTCGCCGCAGCCGTGCTCCAGGGCCTTCAAGGCCGATCCCTTGATGATGGGGATGTCGTCGCCGGGGAACTCGTACTGGGTGAGGAGCTCGCGGAGCTCCATCTCGACGAGCTCGATGAGCTCGGGGTCGTCGACCATGTCCGTCTTGTTGAGGTAGACGACGATGCAGGGGACGCCGACCTGGCGGGCAAGGAGTATGTGCTCACGGGTCTGGGGCATGGGGCCGTCGTTGGCTCCCACGACCAGGATGGCGCCGTCCATCTGGGCGGCTCCCGTGATCATGTTCTTGATGTAGTCGGCATGGCCCGGGCAGTCCACGTGGGCGTAGTGACGGTTGTCCGTCTCGTACTCGACGTGGGCGGTGGCGATGGTGATGCCCCTTTCCTTCTCCTCCGGTGCCTTGTCGATCTGATCGAAAGGTATCCACTCGGCCTGACCCTTCTGGGCAAGACACCTCGTGATGGCGCTCGTGAGGGTGGTCTTCCCGTGATCTATATGTCCGATGGTTCCTATGTTCACATGTGGTTTCGTCCGTTCAAACTTTTTCTTACCCATAGAGGACCTCCGTGATATTTTTTATGGAGCCCATGAGCGGGATTGAACCGCTGACCTCATCCTTACCAAGGATGTGCTCTGCCGACTGAGCTACATGGGCGCCTATGGCTGATAAAATCCCTGGTCGCCATACAATATCTTTGCGCAGAAACAACTCCCCACCCGCTTCCCGTGCTTCAGCGGGCAACGACTGTTTCCGCCCGTTACTATGGAGCACCAGGGGCTCCAATATTCCTCACTCTACCAGACAGACCCTTCCGGGGCCACCCTTCTCTCCAGCAGGCTCCGCTGGTTCGACCCGCTTCGGCCGACCCGGCCCGCGCCCGCTGCTTCGTCCTAAGCGGGAGTCTTCACCCGCTTCGGTTTTTTGGAGCGGGAAACGGGACTCGAACCCGCGACCCTCAGCTTGGAAGGCTGATGCTCTAACCAACTGAGCTACTCCCGCGCACATCACACTGCTATCTGCTCCAAAGCCCCAAGGCGCCGAATCAGCCTTAAGGCTCCTATTTTTAATGGTGGAGAGGGGTGGGATCGAACCACCGAAGGCTTCGCCAACAGATTTACAGTCTGCCCCCTTTGGCCGCTCGGGAACCTCTCCGTTTTATTAGCTGGTGATGGGACTCGAACCCGCAACCTGCTGATTACAAATCAGCTGCTCTGCCGATTGAGCTACACCAGCAAAGGAGTTATTATACTACAAGAAGCATGCCAAAATCAACATGAAGTTCCACGCGAACAAAACACTAATAATTAAAATATTTTACCCTCTCTGTCAATAGATTCCTTTGGAAATCACGTTTTAGTCCGGGCTTTCAGTGAACATGTTGACAATAAGCGTCAAAATGTAGTTACATAGTACGCTTTTGTTAATTTCAAGGAGGTGATGCCGTTATGGTATGCACAACGTTAAAATCGGGAATCGAATGCATCTTCATGAAGAAGACCGGATGTTCGTACAGCGGAGGAAAATGTTTCACAATTGTCGAGAATTGTGAAGGATGCACCCGGGTCGTCGAGTTTGAAACGGGCAAGTACTGTTCGAGCTTCCCCTATCCTGCCCAGAAGTGGCAGAAGGGTTCGTGCCCGATGTCAACCCACGTGAAGAAGGCGCCCAAGGCCGAAGAGCAGAAGATCAACCCACTCAAGGCATCCAAGAGGGCTGCCGGCAAGAAGTAGTATCCGCGAACGTTTAGGATCGCTGGACCATACAGGACAAGCCGCTTCGATGAAAAGGGTCCCGCAGGTATCGCCGGATCGTTTTCGTGGTGATGTGCGCATGCGCCGGAAAGGGGTCACGTTTTTCAATGATGCAGAACCATTTGACTTTCTGGTCCGTGAGTGATAAATAAAGAAAAGTCTTAAAGAGGAGGACAACCTTTGAGGAAGAACAAATCCGCCATCAAGCGAGCAATGCAGGCCGAGAAGCGCAGGCTCAGGAATTCCCACTTCAAATCCACTATGAAGAGCAGGATAAAACGGGCCATCGGCGCCATCGACAGGAAGGAAGGAGAGGTCGAGGCGATCTTCAGGAATGCCGTGTCCTCCATCGACAAGGCGGCTTCAAAGGGTGTCGTGCATAAAAACAACGCTGCGAGAAAGATCTCCCGCCTGGCCCGGAAGCTTCACAAGAGCCAGACGGCTTAAGACCTCGTCAATACTCCAGAAGCAATTGGGCGCTGAACCGCCTCGCCATCCTGGCCGAGAGCCGGCGGATGGCCTCGCGCTTATTGTATTCCTCCGCCCCTTCCTGTATCTTGTAAACCTCTGAATCAGCGATGCCGAAGTTCTTGACGAGGCTCCCGTTCTTCTGATACAGGCCGAGGGTCACCGTCACGCTCACGTATTTCTCGATGACAACCCCCTGAGCGTTCAGGGACGACGGCGACATCGTAACGTCCGTGATCTCACCTCTCAGGACCCCGTCGGCCTTTTCAAAGCTCAATGTAAAGAGGCCCGTCGACAGGAGTTCCCTTGAAAAAGACTCCGTGACAGGCTGGGACACGTGGGGTTCGTACGTCAGGTTCTTGAAGACCGGCACGTAGATCGATGATATTTCGCCGCCGTATATCCCCTTGCCGCCAATGAGCTGGTAGCCGCACGCCCCCGTCACCATCAGCACCACTGCCGTGACAAGTGCCAATGCCGTTCGTTTCAAGTCTTTACCGTTCATAGTCCATCCCGTTACCTTCATTCCTCTCTTTGCCCCGTCAGCCATGACCCGGCACCTGCCCTTTTCTACCCGCACACGATATTGACGAGTTTATTGGGCACCACGATGGTCTTCCTGACAGACTTTCCCTCGATGTGCCTCTGCACTTTCTCCAGGCCGAAGACCATCTCCTTGAGTGCGTCCTCGCCCGTATCTCGGTCCGCTTCACAGGTATCGCGGAGTTTCCCGTTGACCTGCACGGCGATCATGACCTTTTCTTCTTTCACCAGCTCCGCATCCCAGGAGGGCCACGACGACCCGAGGAGGGCCACATCCCCCCCCATGGCCTGCCACAGTTCGGATACGATGTGAGGGACGAAGGGATAAAGGAGCCTGAGGACCGCCTCGACGGAGCCCTTGAGCAGCGCCTTCCCTCTTTCGTCGTCAACCCCCTTCTCGACGTACTTATACGTCATGTTTACAAGCTCCATGATGCTGGCGATGGCGGTGTTCAGATGGAACCGCTCCACGTCGTCCGTCACCTTCATGATGGTCTTGTGGATCTTCTGGATGAGCTGCTTCTCGTCTCCGGCCGCTCCCGGGAACCGGTCGACCGCCGTCACCGCCGCCAGGGAATCCGCGCGCTCTGCAGCGAGCCTCCAGACCCTCTGGAGGAAGCGATAGCTCCCTTCCACGCCCTGATCGCTCCAGTCGAGGTCCCGCTCCGGCGGCGACGCAAAAAGACAGAAGAGCCGCGCCGTGTCGGCACCGTACTTCTCGATGAGGTAGTTGGGGTCGACGACGTTGCCCTTGGATTTGCTCATCTTCGCCCCGTCCTTGATGACCATGCCCTGGGTGAGGAGGTTCTCGAAAGGCTCACGGACACCGACGAGACCGAGTTCGTTAAGAACGCGGTTGAAGAAGCGCGAATAGAGCAGGTGAAGGACGGCGTGTTCGATGCCGCCTATATACTGGTCCACGGGCATCCAGTAATCGACGCGCTTCCTGTCGAGGGGACCGTCCTGGTAGTCGGCGCAGGCGTACCGCAGGAAGTACCATGACGATTCCACGAATGTGTCCATCGTGTCCGTCTCGCGCCTCGCCTTCTTCCCGCAGACGGGGCACTCAACCTCGTAGAACGGGGCATGGTCGACGAGCGGCGAGCGGCCCACCATCCTGATCTCGAGGTCGACGGGCAACACCACCGGCAGGTCCTTTTCCGGCACCGGGACGGTCCCGCAGTCCTCGCAATAGATGATGGGTATCGGGGATCCCCAGTAGCGCTGCCTCGAGATACCCCAGTCCTTCAACCGGTAATTGACGGTCCTGGTCCCGAAACCTTTCTCTTCAAGATAGTCGATGATGGCACCGATGGCCTCGCGGTTGTTCATCCCGTTAAACCTGTCGGAATTGACGAGAACGCCTTCATCCACGTAGGCTGAGTCCATGGACGCAGCGTTGAGATCCCTGTCTTTCGGTGTGATCGTGACGATCACGGGAAGGTCATACTCTCTCGCGAACTCGAAGTCCCTCTGGTCGTGGGCGGGGACGGCCATGATGGCGCCCGTGCCGTATTCCATGAGGACGAAGTTCCCCACATAGATGGGGATCCGATGCCCCGTCAGGGGGTTTATAGCGTATTTCCCGGTGAAGACACCCTCTTTTTCGAGGCCGATCTCTCCCCGGAAGCTCCTGTCCTGCGCCTTGACCTTTTGCACGAAGACGGCCACCTCTTTTTCCTGGGCCGTCCCCCGGGACAGCTCCAGGGTAAGCGGATGTTCCGGCGCGAGGACCATGAAGGTCACGCCGTACAGGGTGTCCGGCCGCGTCGTGAAGATCGTGAAGGGCGACCCGTCCTCCAAGGTGAAATGGACCTCCACGCCGTAGCTCTTGCCGATCCAGTTCTTCTGCATGCTCGTGACCTTCTCTGGCCAGCCGGGCAGCCTGTCGCAGTACTCGTGAAGCTCGTCGGCATACTTCGTTATCGCGAAAAACCACTGCGTCAGTTCCTTCTGTATGACCTCCTCGCCGCAGCGCCAGCAGTTTCCCCCCTCGACCTGCTCGTTGGCGAGGACGGTCTGGCATTTGGGGCAGAAATTGACGGGCGAGCTCTTCCGGTAAACAAGTCCTTTTTCGAACATCTTCAGGAACATCCACTGTTCCCACCGGTAATAATCAACGTCGCAGGTGGCGACCTCCCGCCTCCAGTCATAGCCGAAACCGAGGCGCTTCAACTGCTCTTTCATATAATCGATGTTCTCGTGGGTCCACGTCGCCGGCTGTATACCCCTTTCGATGGCGGCATTCTCCGCGGGCATCCCGAAGGCGTCCCATCCCATGGGATGCAGGACATTGAGCCCCTTCATCGTCTTGTACCGCGCTATGACGTCGCCGATGGAATAGTTCCTCACGTGCCCCATGTGGATCTTCCCCGAGGGATAGGGGAACATCTCAAGGAGATAGTATTTCTGTTTCGACGGATCTTCGTCGACGCGGAATACTTCGCGCTCCTCCCAGTATTTTTGCCATTTCTCTTCGATCGCATGAGGTTCATAGGGGTTCATCGTGTTCTCCAAACGTGTCTATCGATAAAGGGTCGGACCTTTCACTTCTCCAGCATCGCCCTGATGCGCAGTCTCAAAGCATTGAGGCGTATGAAACCGCCGGCATCCTTCTGGTCGTACACGGTATCGGTATCGAAGGTCGCGAAATCCTTCATGTAAAGGGAATTCTTTGACTTGCGGCCCACGACAATGCAATTGCCCTTGTAGAGCTTCAACCGCGCCGTCCCGTTCACTACCGACTGTATCTCGTCCGTGAGCGCCATGATGGCCTTCATCTCCGGCGAGTACCAGAACCCGTAATAGATGAGCTCGGCCACCTTGGGGATGAGGCCGTCACGGATGTGCATCACCTCCCTGTCCAGGGTCAGGGTCTCCACGGCCCGGTGTGCCGCGTGGAGGATGGTGCATCCCGGCGTCTCGTACACGCCCCGCGATTTCATGCCCACGAAGCGGTTCTCGACGATGTCGACGCGGCCGATGCCGTTCTTTCCTCCCACCTTGTTCAGGTGATCGACGATCTTGAATGCCGACATCTTCTTACCGTCTATCGCCACGGGCACGCCTTTCTCGAAGGTCACCTCCACGTATGTCGCCTTGTTGGGTGCCTTTTCAGGGGAAACCGTCGTCTTGAACATGTTTTCCATCGGCTCCGACCAGGGGTCCTCCAGGATGCCGCCCTCGTAGCTTATGTGCATGAGGTTCCGGTCCATGCTGTAGGGTTTCTTCTTTGTCACCGGCACTTCTATACCGTGTTTCTTCGCGTAGTCGATGAGGTCATCCCGGGAAGTGAAATCCCACTCCCTCCAGGGAGCGATGATCCTGATGTTCGGCTCCATCGCGTAGAAGGTGAGCTCGAAACGCACCTGGTCGTTGCCCTTGCCCGTCGCCCCGTGGCAGACGGCGTCGGCCTTCTCCTTGCGGGCTATCTCGATCTGTCTTTTTGCGATCAGCGGGCGCGCGATGGAGGTGCCCATGAGGTAGTTGCCCTCGTATATCGCGTTCGCCTTGATGGCAAAGAATATGAAATCCCTCGCGAACTCCTCCCGAAGATCTTCTATGTAAACCTTGGACGCGCCCGTCTTCAATGCCTTTTCTTCGAGGCCGACAAGCTCTTCCTCCTGCCCTACGTCGGCGGCATAGGCTATGACCTCGCAGCCATAGACGTCCTTGAGCCATTTTACGAGAATCGATGTGTCAAGTCCTCCCGAATACGCAAGGACCACTTTCTTAACCTTCTTCATCCTGACCTCCGTTTATTGTGCCGAAGCCTTTGCCCGTCCCGCGAGGAGCCACTCGAGGAGCGCCTTCTGCGCATGCAGCCTGTTCTCCGCCTGCGTGAATATGACCTCCTGGAAGCGTTCGAAGACCTCGTCCGTTATTTCCTGACCGCGATAGGCCGGCAGGCAGTGCATGACGATGGCGTCCCTGTGTGCCAGCTTCAACAACCTGTCGTCTATCCTGTAACCTTTAAAGGCCTTCTTCCTCAAGGCCTTTTCCTTTTCCTGTCCCATGCTGACCCACACGTCGGTGTATATGACGTCGGCGCCGCGGACGGCCTCGGCGGGATCGTCGGTGAGGGTGAAATCGTTGCCCGCCGATGCCTTTTTCGTCAGTTCCCTGTCCGGCAGATAGCCCTTCGGCGTGGCGATGGCGAAGGGGATCTTCATCAGGATCGCCGCCTCCAGCCAGGAGTTGGCGACATTGTTTCCGTCGCCGATGTAGGCCACCTTCACCTTCCTGAGGGTGCCCTTGTACTCCTTTATGGTCTGAAGGTCCGCCAGCGTCTGACAGGGATGGTACTGGTCGGAAAGACCGTTGATCACGGGAATGCTCGCCCACCTGGCAAGCTCTTCCACCGTGTCCTGCGAAAAGGTCCGTATCATCACACCGTCAACATACCGGCTGAGGACCCGGGCCGTATCCTTTACGGGCTCTCCCCGGCCGATCTGCGTCTCCGTCGGGGAGAGGAAGATGGCCTGTCCGCCCAGCTGGTTCATACCTGTCTCAAAAGAGAGGCGCGTCCGCGTGGAGGCCTTCTCGAAGATCATGGCAAGGCTCTTGCCGGTCAGCGGCTGAAAGGGCTTGCCTGCCTGCCTGAGGGCCTTCAGCTGCCGCGCTCTCTTCAGGAGCTGATCACACTCCTTCCCTGTAATGTCCAATAGTCTGGTAAAATCCCTTTTCACCCTTTCTTCCTCTCAAATATCCGGTTCGCTATATCGAGAAATATGTCGATCTCCTCCTTCTTCACGATAAGGGGAGGTACGAGACGCAAGGTCGTGCCCTTGGTACAGTTGAGGATAACACCTTCTTTGAGGAACTCCTTCGCCGTCGCGTCGGCATCGATGGAAAGCTCGACGCCCCAGATGAGGCCGAGCCCCCTGACGTCGACAATGAAGGGGAATTTCTTCTTCAGCGCAAGAAGACCCTTGCGCAGGTACTTGCCCGACTCGGCGCAGTTCTTTATCACGCCGTCATCGATGAGGGTATTGAGAGTGGCAAGAACCGCGGCCGAGGCGAGCGGATTTCCGCCGAAGGTGGAGGCGTGGGTCCCGGGCACGAAGGCGGACATGACGGCATCTGTCGCCACCATGGCCCCCACGGGGAAACCGTTGCCCAGTGCCTTCGCGAGGCTCATGATGTCGGGAGCGATGCCGAAATGCTCATAGGCGAAGAACGCACCCGTTCTGCCGATGCCCGTCTGCACCTCGTCGAGGATGAGGAGGATATCCTTTTCCTTCGTAAGCTCCCTGAGGCCCGTCACATACTCCTTGTCGGCCACATATACGCCGCCCTCGGCCTGGATGAGCTCGATCATGACGGCGCATGTCCTCTCGGTGATGGCACTTCTGACCGCCGCGAGGTCGTTGAAGGGCACGTGGACGAACCCTTCCGTCAGCGGCTCGAACCCCGCTCCGAACTTCTTCTGCCCCGTCGCCGCCAGGGTGTTTATGGTCCGCCCGTGGAATGAGTTGTCCATGGTGATGATCTCGTGGCGCCCTTCTCCGTGCCTGTCCCAGGAATACCTGCGCGCGAGCTTGATCGCGGCCTCGTTGGCCTCGGCCCCGCTGTTGCAGAAGAAGACCTTGTCGCCGAAGGAACGCTCCACGAGGATCTGCGCCGCCTTTATCTGCGGCTCCATGTAGAAAAGGTTCGAAACGTGGAACAGTTTCTTTGCCTGCACCGTCAGCGCCTCCACGACGTTCTCGTGGGCATGCCCCAGATTGCACACGGCGATGCCGGCCAGAAAATCGAGGTACCGCCGGCCGTTCACGTCCCAGAGCCAGCATCCCTCACCTTTCGTGATGACGATGGGAAAACGGGTGTATGTATTTGCCAGGTACTGCATGGCCTTCTTTATCAATTCTTCCTGCATTTTCTAGTCTCCTGTGATCTCCGTGCCTATCCCTGAATCGGTGAACACCTCAAGGAGGATGGCATGGGGGATCCTGCCGTCGACGACGTGGGCCTCCCTGACACCTCCCTTGAGGGCGTCGGTGCAGCACGTGACCTTGGGTATCATCCCGCCCGTTACGACGTTATCATCGATGAGCTTCTCTATCTCCGATCGTTTCAGGACGGAAATGAGCTTTCCGTCCGCCCCCATTACGCCTTCCACATCGGTGAGAAGTATGAATTTCTCCGCCGAGAGGGCGGAGGCGATGCTGCCCGCCGCGGTGTCGGCGTTGATATTGTATGCCCTGCCGTCCACCCCGTCAGCTATGGGAGCTATGACGGGGATGTAGCCGTGCCTGCTGATATCCTTGATGATGGCGACATCGACGGAGGTGATCTCTCCCACGAGACCCACCTCCTTGTTTTCGACCTGCTTCGCCATGAGAAGCCGCCCATCCTTGCCGGAAAGACCGATGGCCTTGCCGCCCATATCATTGATGTTCTTGACGATCTCCTTGTTCACGAGACCCGACAGGACCATTTCGGCCACCTCCAGCGTCTTCTCATCCGTGACCCTCAGGCCGTTGACGAAACGCGTGGGTATCTGGAGGTCCTTGAGGAGCCTTCCGATCATGGGGCCCCCTCCGTGGACAATGACGGGATTGATCCCGACATACTTGAGAAGCGCCACGTCCTTCGCGAATTCCTTCTTCAGGGATTCCTCCTCCATCGCCGCGCCGCCATACTTAATGACGAATATGGACCCGGCAAACTTGCTGATATAGGGCAGTGCTTCCAGAAGCGTCTGTATCTTTTCACTCATCATGGTACTCCGATCGTTAGAGTATGTACCTGCTAAGGTCCTCTCTGTCCAGGAATTCCCCCAGCTTCTCCCGGACATAGGACTTTGTCACCTCGACCTTCTGACCCTTCAGGTCGGGCGCCGTAAAGGAGATGTCGTCAAGGAGCTTTTCCATCACCGTGTAGAGTCTCCGGGCGCCTATGTTCTCCGTCATCTCGTTTATCCGCTGGGCTATGTCCGTGATCTCCCGGATAGCCTCCTCATCGAATTCCAGGTCCACTTCCTCCGTCTTGAGGAGCGCCCGGTACTGCTTGATGAGGGCATTGTCGGGCTCCGTTATGATCCGGTAGAAGTCGTCCTTCGTCAGGGCATCGAGCTCCACCCGGATGGGGAAACGGCCCTGAAGCTCGGGGATGAGGTCCGCGGGCTTCGACATGTGAAAGGCACCCGCGGCGATGAAGAGTATATGGTCCGTTTTCACCATGCCGTACTTCGTGGTGACCGTCGTTCCCTCCACGATGGGGAGGATGTCCCTCTGGACGCCCTCGCGCGACACGTCCGGCCCGTGGCCGTGGTCGCGGCTCGCTATCTTGTCGATCTCGTCGAGGAAGATGATCCCCGACTGCTCCACGCGGTCGACGGCCTCGGAGGTGACCCGGTCCATGTCGATGAGCTTGCGGGACTCTTCCTGGATGAGGTGCTCGTACGCCTCTCCGACCTTCATTTTGCGCCGTTTCGTCTTCTGGGGAAGCATGTTGCCGAACATGTCTCTGAGCTGCATGTCCATCTCTTCCATCCCCTGGGAAGAGAATATCTCTATGATGGGAAGGGCCCGGTCCGGGACCTCGAGTTCCACGAGACGGTCGTTCAGGCTTCCCGCCCGGAAGCGCATGCGCATCTTCTCCCGCGACTGGTCGGGACTTTCCTCCTCCTCGCCCGCCGCGCTCGTGCGCCTCTTCGGGATAAGAAGGTCGAGGATCCTCTCCTCGGCCATCACCGTGGCCTTTTCCTTCACCCGCTCCTGTTCTTCCTTCTTGAGCATGTTCACGGAGAGCTCGGTGAGGTCCCTGATCATCGATTCCACGTCCCTGCCGACGTAACCAACCTCGGTGAACTTCGTCGCCTCTATCTTGAGGAAAGGGGCGTTGGCCAGCTTCGCCAGCCTGCGGGCGATCTCCGTCTTCCCCACCCCCGTGGGGCCGATCATGATGATGTTCTTGGGCGCCACCTCGTCGCGCAGATCCGCCGGTATCATCTGGCGCCGCCAGCGGTTGCGCAGCGCCACGGACACGGCCTTCTTCGCCTTGTTCTGACCGATGATGAACCGGTCCAGTTCCTCCATGATCTCCTTCGGCGTCAACTGTTTCATCAAAGTTCCTCTATGGTTACCCTTTCATTGGTGTAAATGCATATGTCCGAGGCGATCGCCATGGCTTCCTTCACGATCTCAACCGCCGAAAGGGACGCGTGCTTGACGAGCGCCTTTGCCGCCGCCTGCGCGTAGGGGCCGCCGGAGCCGATCGCCGCTATGCCGTCATCAGGCTCGATGACGTCGCCGTTGCCGGAAAGTATGAGCGTATGATCGTTGTCGGCAACGATGAGAAGGGCCTCGAGCCTCCTCAAGAGCCTGTCCGTCCTCCAGTCCTTGGCAAGTTCCACGGCCGCACGGGTGATGTTGCCGTTATACTGCTCAAGCTTCTTCTCGAAACGCTCGAAGAGGGTGAAGGCGTCCGCCGTCGCCCCGGCGAAACCCGCCAGGCATTTGTCCTGATAGAGCTTGCGGACCTTCTTCGCCGTGTGTTTCATCACCGTGGCGTTCATCGTGACCTGACCGTCGCCTCCAATAGCAATTCCCCCGTTGTGTCTAACGCACAAAACAGTTGTGGCTTCCATTCTTTACCTTCTGGGATGCGATTTGTCGTATATCTCCATGAGCTTGTCCATGGAGACATGGGTGTATCTTTGCGTGGTGGAGAGCTTGGAATGGCCGAGCAGCTCCTGGATCCCCCTCAAGTCGGCCCCGTTGTCCAGCATGTGGGTGGCGAAGGAGTGCCTGATCCCGTGGAGCGACAGGTTCTTGAAGAGCTGCGCCTTGATCTGGTGCTTCTTCATTATCCCCAAGAGGCCCCTGTACGTGAGACGTTCGCCCCGGAAATTGATGAAAAGGGCCTTTCCTGCCGCGAATTTGTCCATCTTCCCCACCGCGGCGAGGTATTCCTCGATGGCCCCTTTCGCCTTCTCGCCGAAGGGCAGGATCCTTTCCTTGCCGCCTTTGCCCATCACCCGCGCCCACATTCCCTCGAGGTGGAGGTCCTCCTTGTCCATGGAGAGGACCTCGCTCGCCCTCATGCCCGAGGAGTACATGAGCTCGAAGATGGCCCTGTTGCGCATGTTGAGCCATCCGTCCCGCGGCAGGAAATCGAGGAAGTGGAACATCTCGTCGATGGTATAGAACTTGGGGAGGTGTTTCTCTATCCTGGGGCTGCGGATGATGAGGGCCGTGTTCTCGTCGATGTAGCCCTTCTTCTTCATGAACCTGAAGAACATCTTGATCGCCGAGACCTTCCGCGCCAGCGACGATTTCTTGAGACCTTTATATATGTGTACGATATACGCCCGGATCGTCTCATGGTCCACAACCTCGGAGGAACTCTCCGAAACAAACCGGACGAAGTCCTCCACATCACCGTGGTACGCCCTCATCGTGTTGAGGGCAGCTCCCTTTTCGTTGTCGAGATACCTGTAGAACTCCTTCGCGACAACCTTGATGGTCTGCTTGTCCATAGACCTATTATTGTATAATTTTCACGAAAATAATCAAGGAAATTCCCCTGTTGCCCGCATCCGGCCCGGGGCGCGGGCGCCCCTGCCGCATTCGGACCCTCGACGGGACCTTTTCGACATCATTGTCGATGCCCGGAAGAGCCTTCGACATATCTTGCCTGCACGCGAGAAGAGGCCCGTTTCCTCTCATCCATATAACACCTGAATATCATGAAGGTATAAGAATGGGCTTCCCATGGCACGCAAGTTGCTTAAAGATACTGATCACGATGGCCGGGACTTCCGGAATGACAGCCAGGAGACGAAAGAAACCCTTCCCGGCCATCACACAACATAGCAATCCCGAGGCTGATCAAGCCTCACGAGGGCTCAGGGGTTACCCCTTCCTCCCCTGATCCCTCACCCCCCTTTCCAAACGGTTGCAGGTTTCAAGTTTCGGGGCTACCGCACCTTTATCCCTTCGTCGAGATACTTGATGATGGGGTAGATGAAGAACTCGATGACCCTGCGCTTGCCCACCTTGATCTCCGCGGTGAGGCTCATGCCGGAGGTGATGGGCACCCTTTTGCCCTCGACAAGGAGGGTCGTCTCCTTCGGGGTAACGAACACCTCGTAGACGGGTCCCAGCTTCTCGTCCTCGGTGCTGTGCTTCGAGATGCTCCGGACGGTGCCGCTTAAGATGCCGTACTTCTGGAAGTCAAAGGTGTCGATCTTCACGGACACGTCCATGCCGTCACGGATGAACCCGATGTCCTTGTTGAGGACGGAGGCCTTGATGGTGAGGGGAGCGCTCCCGGGGACGATGATCATGAGCTTCTGTGCCGGGGTCACCACGCCGCCTATGGTGTGGAAGTAGAGGTTCGAGACATACCCGTCGACGGGGGAGAGGATCTTCTGCTTCTGGTTCCGGAACGTCGTCTTGTCGATCTCCGCCCGTATCTCCGTCGCTGTCTTGTGCCTGTCGGAGAACTCCTTGAGGTTCACGGCCTTAAAGTTCTCGTTGATATAGGCGATCTCGTGGGTAAGCTGCTCGATCCTGTGGGTCGCCTGCCGGACGTTGTTGTCGTATGTGAGGACATCGTTCACGGCCTTCTCGTACTCGTTCTTCGAGACGATGTCCACAACGGCCTTCATCCTCTCTTCGCGGTCTCTCGCCATGGCGAGGAGAGAGGCTTTGTGGGAGCGGTCCTCCTTCGCGGAGCGAAGCTCCTCCCTCTTTGGAAAACGCCAGGGACGTCCTTAAAGAAGACGCCAGAAAAAACGCCGGGGACGAAAAAACGCCGGGGACGTCCTTAAATATGTCATTCCAGCCTGAAGCCCCTCTCCTGTGCTGTCTTCCCGCCCCTTCGCACCGCGTAGGTCACGGCCGACGGGGTCATACCGAGGAGTCTCGCGAGGTCCGTGACGGACAGACCGAGATCCCGTGACGCGATATGACAGAACAG